>PVMK01122798.1_pt1 | contig 55962 bp, 55 predicted proteins | sample 1853481 | NCBI WGS metagenome assembly PVMK01 (sample SAMN08533507, study PRJNA380276) | Marine sediment metagenome, whole genome shotgun sequencing project.
TCCCACAGGGCCTTCTGCACCTCGGCGGTCGTGCGGGAAATTTCGAATTCCGTCTCCGTCACCATCTCCGGCAGCCGGGACTTCAGGTCCCGGATCCGCTCCCAGTCACGCTGTGCCTGCTGGTAGTTGCCGCGTGCCTGCGTCTCCCGCGCGGCCGATTCGGCCAGTCCGGCCTCCGCTCGCTGGACGGCGGCTTCGAACCGGGCGGGGTCGATCACGAGCAGAAGGTCGCCTTCCGTGACCGCGTCGCCCTCTTCCACTTTGAGCTCCACGATGCGTCCGGAAACGTCGGCGCTGATATCGACCGAGCGCTTCGGCTCGAGGTAGCCCGTGGCGGAAACCCGCGCTACGAGGTCCCGTCTCGACACATTTTCCGTGCGCACATCGACGGCACCGTCCCGTCCGCCCCGCAGGGCGACGACCGTCATGATCGCGAGCACGGCCAGGACGCCGATGCCGATCAGGATCTTTTTTCCCCGTGACATCTATCTCTTCCGCTGGTTTGACGTTCCGGATCTGCACCGCCGAAAGGCGGTCACACTCACGTACGAGCCGACACATCACTCGGTTTCGGAACACCCGGAGTGCTCAGGTTTCACCTTGTCCTCAACAAGGGAAAACACCTCCGGGCCTCCGATCGTTGACTGTTACGCTCACATCGGCGAGAAGATCGCGAGGATGGCCTTGAACACGACATATGCGGTGACCATCACGATGGAAGCACTGGTGGCGGAGACCTTGGGGTAGAGGCGACTCACCGCCACTCCGAGCAGAATCATCGTCCAGATTCCGAACAGGTTCAGACCGGCCATGAACCGGTAAGCGTAGGAGCCAGAATCGAGCCATGGTGTGAGGAGGTGCAATGAGAACGTCGTACGGAGATCCTGACGCGCAAGCACGAGCGGAATCGTGATCAACCCACCGGCGGCCCACACGATGTACGAATGGGCGGTGCACGCGAGCACGGCCGGAAACGCGGCCTCACCTCCCAGGATGGCGTTCCACACCAACAGGATGAACCCGGAGACGAACAGCATGAGGAGAATCGGGAAGACGATCGTGCCCACCCACCGGATGACGTTGCTGACGCCCATGAACTGCTCGAGCGCTGCGACCTGCTCGGGGGGCGCGTCGCTCGGCAGGCTCGACAACGCCATCTCCCGGATCAGCTCGGCCGGGATCAACGCCTGGACTACGAGGCCCAGCCCGACGACCACGAGCGCGGCGCCGATCCACTTTGGAGTTGCTTTCAGTTCATCGAACAGGTTGGCCGGGGCCATGAACACCTGCACGATCCGCGTGGGAAGAGATGGAAGTTGCTGACTCATGGTGTGTCCTCCCTTGAAGATCCGTCCTCCGTGCTTTCCGGGTCCCCGTCCGTCGAATCGTAGATCCGGATCGCCACCCAGGCACGCTCGGGGATCTCGGCCCGCAGCACGTGCCCGGTCGTCCGCTCGACCCACACGATGTGGCGCGTTTCGCCAATCTGCATGTCGTATCGTCTCGCTTCCCTCAATCGCCCGTCTGGAAGCGTGAGGTCGACCTCGGTGACCTCATCGAGACGGATCGACGATCGTTCCACGCCGTCCGGCGCGAGCGCGTCCACGGTGCCGCCCTGTCCGGCCGAGGCCTCTCCGAACCGCTTGATGAGAAACCAGTAGTGATGAGCCACTCCGGTTTGAATCAGGACCAGTTCGCGGTCCAACATCAACTCCGTCATGCGCTCGCCTTCCTGATTCGACGTCGTGACCCGGATCCGGTTTCCTGTCCGCACGGCGATCGTCGTCGAAGTGGGCCGCTGCAGGGTGCGGAATTCGTAACGCACCGGGACGTATCGTGCGTCCGTGCGAAGCCCGACTTCGGCCGACAGGACCCTGAGATCCTGCCCCTCGAGGCTCGTCCGGCCCACTGCCATGTACTCTTCTCCCTGTCGTCGAATCGCGAACGATTCCTGTCCGCGCGCCGCTCCACCAATCCGGATCTCGAAGCGCCCCTGGTCGATCATCGACGGATCCTGAGCGAGTGACAGGCCGGCGCTGACGGCGAGCAGGCAGACGGCGATCAGGGCCCGACCGACACCGTGGTCCGATTTCCGGCCCGTTCCACTCACCGGGTCACGTCGTGAGCCGCGCAGCGATCGTCTCCACGATGTGCTCATAGATCCTCTGTCCCTTCTCGGCCGAGGCGAGGGAGGGGCGTCCGACGACACCTGGAGACCCCGGCATCGGGGCAGACGCGCCGACGTCGCCCGCTGCAGCGGTGTCCGATACGGAATCCAGGATCCACTCCTGTCTGACCAGCTCGGGCTCCAGGTAGAGCAGTAGCGAGGTCTCGAGTTCTCCGCCACGCTCCGGAGCATTGCCCTGGACAAGAAAGACGGACAGGTCGAGGGCGTGCGTGTCGATCGCCCTGACGCGAACCGTGTCTGCCATCACCATCGCCAGGGCCTGGATGTTACGTGCAAAGCCGTTGGTGGTGAGGAGGATGATCTCTTCGAGCCCCTGCTTGCCCCACGTGTCCACGAGCTCGTTCAGCACCCGGTGGAGGGTCTTGCGATCCAGGGACGCCGTGCCGGCATACGCCTGATCCTTCTCGCAGGCGACACCGTAAGCCAGGGTCGGGGCGAGAAGGAGGCCCGCGCGAGCTCCCACATCCCGGGCGAGGCTCTCCACGATCACGGTGTCGGTGCACAGTGGGAGATGCGGTCCATGCTGCATGCAACTCCCGACGGGGAGCAATAGCCGGGGATCGTCCCGGAACCACTCCGCTGCCTCGGGCCAGCTGAGTCGGTCGAGGTGCACTGCTGTACTCACGTTGGAATCCACGATGGCCAATCTAGCGTTCTTCGTGGAGCAGGGAACCGTCCCGAGTCGATTCCGGCGCACTGCTCGTCGACCCGGTGGCTGGCGAACACACAGGCATTCCCGGATTGTGTCGGGAATCCCGATTGAAGCTGGAAGCGAAGATGAGCAATCGAAGGGGTGAAAAGCGATGGACGAGCCACGGTTCACGCGTCTGGAAGGCTGGCAGGAACGGACTCCGGACGACATGCGACACCGGGCGCGGGAGTTCTTCGAGCAGATGAACCGTCGTCGAAGCGTGCGCCAGTTTGCCGATCGGCCGATTCCCGACGGCGTGATCGAGGACTGTCTGCGTACGGCAGGAACGGCTCCGAGCGGTGCGCACAAGCAGCCGTGGCACTTCGTGGCAGTCCGTGACCCCGCCTTGAAGCGCAAGATCCGACTTGCCGCCGAGGAAGAAGAACGGGCGTTTTACGGTGGCCGGGCCCCGGACGAGTGGCTCGATGCGCTCGCGCCTCTCGGGACGAACGAGTGGAAACCATTCCTGGAGACCGCTCCCTGCCTGATCGCGATTTTTGCCCGCAGCTCTGGTCGCGGAGCCGACGGCGAGCGGGAGAAGCATTACTACGTGCAGGAGTCCGTGGGAATCGCGACCGGATTCCTGATCGCCGCCCTGCATGGCGCGGGACTGGTGACACTGACGCACACGCCAAGTCCGATGGGATTCCTGAACGAGCTGCTCGGACGACCGAAGGAAGAGCGGCCATTCCTGCTTCTCGTCACCGGTTTTCCGGCGGCGGATGTCCGCGTTCCGGAGCTGTCGAGGTACCCGTTGGCCGATATCGCCACGTTCATCTGATGTCTTGCACACTATAGCACAAGAAGTGCGCGACTCCAGAATCCGAGACTTCGTACCAAGAGGCACGAGAACCACATATCGATCCTAATCGCTGTGTTAGATAGTAATAAATGGGATGCCGGCGACCGGACTCGAAGCGAACATTGTGCCCTCTAGCACAAATGGTACGAACGTCCTATATTGTGACATAACGTGCAAGCCGGGCCGCGGCGTTGTCACGCCCCCCCGCCCGGTGGACCGGGTTGCACAAGCTTGGGCCAGTAAGGCCAGGGAGTGTCCCAATGACTCCGGAGCGTGCTCGTGTGCTCTCCGAGGGACTCGTCGCCGGGCTCCTCGGGTATGTGGTTATCGCACTCTTCTTCGGATCCCTCCACCTGCTCACAGGCCAGTCGTTGTTCCACACCGCCGCTGCGCTGGGCGACGGGCTCGTTTCCCACGACGCCTCGATCGTCGGAGGAGCGGTAGCCGGTTCGGTGATCGCCTTCAACGGCGTGCACATGCTCTCGTTCATGTCGTTCGGCCTGATCGCCGCGTGGTTGGTCTCACGGTCCGAACGGAATCCGGGTTTCTTCTTCGTCTTGCTGTTCCTCGGGCTGGCGGGCTTTTTCTATTCGCTGTCCGGCTTTCTCGGATTCAGCATGGATCGGCCCCTCGCCCCGTCCTGGATCACGGTGGCGCTGGCAAACGTTATCGCGGGTCTGTTCATGGCCGGATACCTGTTCCGGGCACATCCGGGCCTGTGGGCTGTGATCCGAGACAGCACGGACCCCGAAACCGAGCACCCGTTCCCTGCGGCGGGGACCGGTCCTCGATTGAGATGACGTTGAAGCCCGACGAGCATGACGACGTGTGTTTCGCGTCGTCCATACATTCGCGCTCGTCGGTGTAGAACCGATCCGGATCCGCGTCGAGATCACGATCCGACGCGGAACGCCCGGCATCCGGACGAGCGGTCTCGCGCCGTCGGCCGCCCGTGAAACCGTCGAGCGCATTCGAGCTGCGGCGGCAAATCTCGGACTGCGGATCCCGGGCCTGAGGATCACCGTGAATCTCGCGCCTGCCGACGTTCCGAAAACAGGCGCGTCATTCGACCTCCCACTCCTCATCGGCGTGCTCGCCGGAACCGGGGCGATTCCGGAGCAGCAGCTGGAACGAACGGCGTTCGTCGGTGAACTCGGGCTGGACGGGTCGATTCGCCCTGTGCGGGGCATTCTCCCGATGGCCCTCCGATGTCGTACCGAGCCCGATCTGGACACGCTGATCCTGCCGCGCGAGAACGTAGGGGAAGTGGCCGGAGTACCTGACGTGACTGCGCTCGGCGCCGGGGATCTCCCTGCGGTCCTGGCATTCCTCGATGGCACTGGCGAGCTTTTCCCCCCGGGACGTGCTCCGGTTCGCTCCGACGACCTGGACGCGCCTGACCTGGAAGACGTGAGAGGTCAGGACGCAGCCAAACGGGCCCTCGAGATCGCGGCCGCGGGCGGACACCACCTGCTTCTCTCGGGCGAGCCGGGCTCGGGCAAGACCATGCTTTCCATGCGACTTCCCGGTCTGCTGCCCCCGCTCCTGCCGGACGAGGCGCTCGAGGTCTCGGCCCTGCACAGCGTCGCGGGCTGTCTCGGACCGGGCTCACCGCTGCTTCGACGACGGCCGTTTCGGGCGCCGCATCATTCCGTGAGCGCAGCCGGGCTCCTGGGCGGTGGGGCCACCCCCAGACCTGGCGAGGCGTCGCTGGCTCACCGGGGCGTGCTGTTTCTCGACGAGCTCCCGGAATTCAGGGCGCCAGTGCTGGAAGCCCTGCGCGCGCCTCTGGAGCAAGGTGTCGTGAACATCGTCCGGGCCCGAGGTGCCGTGACGTTCCCCGCCCGGTTTCAGCTGGTCGCCGCGATGAATCCGTGCCCCTGCGGCTATCTCACCTCATCATCCGGTCGCTGCACATGCGATGAATGGATGATCCGTCGGTACGGGTCGCGCATCAGCGGCCCGTTGCTCGATCGATTCGATCTCCGACTCGAGATCCCGGCCGTGCGCTGGGCGGAGTTGCGAGGGGAGCCCGCGCCCGGTGGCACGACGGCCGAGCGCCGCGCGCGCGTGGCGCAGGCACGGAACCGGGCGATGCGCCGGTCAGCGGGCGTGAGCGGGTCGGATTCGGGTCGCCTGACCTGCAATGCAGATCTCGGCCCGCGGGAGATTCGACGCCAGTGCGGGCTGGATTCCGAAGGCGAGGCACTGCTCGGGAGCTCCGTCCGGCGCTTCGGGCTGAGCGCGAGAGGGTGTGACCGGATTCTTCGCGTGGCACGCACGGTTGCAGATCTGGAGTGCAGCACGAAGGTCCGCGCCGGTCACATCGCGGAGGCGATTCATTATCGGGGGCCGGTCGGCGGGTATAGAAAACCCGGGTCCTGACCCCGGCCTGAATGACTCCCCGGGGGAATTGTCAGTCGCTCGGTGGAGATACGCCGGGGGGAGAAGATTCGTGGGCCGGGAGTCGGGCCTCCAGCCCGCGAGGATCCTCTCCCCGCCCCAGTGCGAGAAAATTCGCCAGGAGCGCATGGCCGGCCGTCGTGAGTACCGCTTCCGGGTGGAACTGGACCCCCCACGCGGGCAGCGACCGATGTCGCATAGCCATGAGGGTTCCATCGGTTGTCCGGGCCAGCGGAACGAGTTCCGGAGGAAGGGTGTCCGGATCGACGACAAGCGAGTGGTATCGGGTCACCGCCAGTGGCGCAGGCAGGCCGGAGAATAGATCGCTCCCTTCATGATGAATGTCGCTTACTTTGCCGTGAACCGGTCTCCCCCGCACCACTCGACCTCCGAACGCCTCACCCAGGCACTGGTGTCCCAGGCAGACGCCGAGAATCGGAATTCGCCCCGCGACGAGTCGCGTGAGATCGACGCAGATACCTGCCTCTCGAGGAGTACACGGCCCGGGGGAGAGGACAATGTGGCTGGGCCTGAGATCGACAACCGATTCAAGGTCGATCGCATCGTTGCGCTCCACGACCGTTTCCTCGCCCAGTTCCTCAAAGTAGCGTGCGAGGTTGTACACGAAGGAGTCGTAGTTGTCGATGAGCAGGATCACGTTTCAGATCTCGTAAGACAGCGTCGCGGCCAATGCCCGGGCCTTGTCCAGGGTCTCCGCGAACTCCTCCTCCGGATTCGAGTCGGACACGATGGCTCCACCCGCGTGGAATGCCGTGCGATCTTGAGTGATCACGGCCGTGCGGATCGCCACGCTGAGGTCCATCTGTCCGTCGAGGCCGATCCAGCCGACGGATCCGTAACAGGGACCACGCGCGACCGGTTCGAGTTCGGCGATGATCTCCATCGCCCGGATCTTCGGTGCCCCCGTGACCGATCCGCAGGGGAACATCGCCCGGATGACTTCCACAGCTCCGACTCCCTGCCGGAGGTGGCCCTCGATGATCGACACCAGGTGATGCACGTTCGCGAACGATTCGAGGCGGAACAGCTCCGCCGCCCGCACCGTACCGGCGCGGCTGACGCGCGAGATGTCATTTCGCAGGAGGTCAGCGATCATCAGGTTCTCAGCGCGGTCCTTGTCACTCGAGACGAGGGCGGCCGCGAGCTCTCGATCCTCAGCCCGGTCAGCACCACGTCGTCGGGTCCCCTTGATCGGTCGGGACTGGACTCTGCCCTCCGGGTCAATCTGCACGAACCTCTCCGGCGAGGCGCTGGCGATCACGCAGTTCGAGCCTCTGAAAAAGGCGCCGAACGGAGCCGGCGACCTCCGTCGGAGCTCACGGTAGAACGTGACGGGGTCCGGCGGTGCAGGGGCCGTAAACCGCTGAGACAGGTTGACCTGAAATATGTCGCCTTGCCGGATTCTCTCGATGCCCTCCCGGACAGCCGCCACGTAGCCGGCGTGAGTGAAGTCGGAGAGGAGTCCGTCCGCTCCCTCGACCGGATACTCATGAGGTCCGACCGGAGCCGGCGAGCCGTCCACGAGAGCCATGCCCGGATCGACCCGGCCCGCGGACTCGATGGACTCCAATCTCGACCGCGAGAACGCCAGCCTCGCGAGCGCCCCGCGCGGCATCGCCGGCGGAATATCGCCACGAATCCAGGCGACAACTTCCTCGAGCCTGCTGGAGGCACGGCTCCGCGTCCCATCGCCCCGGTCCGGCAGTCCGGTGGACACTACGTGGCAGGTTCCCTCCACGTGGTCCCAACCGACAACTACGTCGAAAAACCCGAGCTCGAGGTCGGGAAGACCCGGGTCGCGGCTCCTGGGGCCCGGCAGGGTCTCGATCTCGGATCCGATCTCGTATGACAGGTATCCGGCCGCGCCACCCCGGAATGGAATTGGACAGCCGCGCTCCGCGTCCGCTGCGGGCTCGAGCGCTTCCGCCGTTGGTACTCCGGATTGTCGGATCGCGTTTTCCAGTGCAGAAAGTCCCCCGTTTCCGGTCTCCCGGACCCCTTCCGGTTCCGCCCACCAGGCACGCCCATCCCGTGCGAGGAGCACGGCGTACGGATCGACAGCGAGGAAGGACCACCGACCCGTGTCCGGTCGCGAATCAGAGCTGTCGAGCCAGGTACACCAGGGAAGGTCGGACACGCGGCCGAACGCCTGCTCGGGGGTTGGAGCATCGACGAGCTGCCGACAGATCAGCATCGCGGAACTGCCCGTCCCGTGCGGAGTTCGGATCGTAGCCCGGAATTCAGAGGTCGAGTCTTCGTCGGCAGAACGCGGATTGCCCGAACGACTCCTCGACCTCCACCTCGATCTGGCGAACCCCATCGGCGCCTCGCTCGGCCAGTCGCTCGAGAAGCCGGTCCACGATCCATGTCGCGATCATCTCCGCTGTCGTGTTCGGGATCGGAAGAACTGTGACATCCTGTTCCGGAAACAGGTAGCGCCTGGATCCAGACCGGACCTCGATTTCTCCATCGACGTTCGTGATCGACAGGTTCGGGTTGGCCGTCGGCAACAGCATCCTGTGGTCCAGCGGCTCGAGGATCGACACCATCTCGCGCTTCAATGTCACGAAGTCGTACACGAGTGCGTGCTCGTCCAGGTCGCCCCACAGCGTTACGCCGGCCCTGTAGTTGTGGCCGTGCAGGGCCTCGCACATTCCTTCACCGTACGTGATGAAGTGACCGGAGGCGAAGACCAGGTAGTCCTTGCTTACCGGGACCCGATAATCGTTCATCGCGCGCAGCCGTGTCTCGCGTTCAGGTGAAAGCGGCCGTGGAATCCCCGCAGGCTCCTATCGTACGCGGCGGGGTAATCGGTGAACAGGCAGATCCACTTGCCGTTTTCAGACTGGCCCGGCAAGCTTGTTCAGGGTGACGCGACGGTCCAGGCGCATTGAAAGGACCGGAAGGTGGATGAGGCATGCGGCTGTTCATAGCGATGAACTTCCCGGCGCCGCTCCGACGCTCGATTGCGGCGATCGGCGCTGATCTGAAGCGATCGGGAGTGCCGGCGCGCTGGGTTGATCCATCTGGCGTCCACCTGACCTTGAAGTTTCTCGGCGAGATTCCCGGCGCCCGCATCGACGACGTGAGTTCGGCGATGGATGAGGTCGCGATCGGTTCGGAGCCGATCATGCTGCGGTTCGAGGGTGTCGGCGCGTTTCCGTCACCCAGGCGGCCGGGCGTGATCTGGGTGGGGATCGAGGCAGGGCCGCGGCTGCGCCTCCTGCACGACGCACTGGACCGTCGGATGGCCGAATTCGGGGTTACGAGGGAAACCAGGCCCTTCCGACCGCACGTCACCCTGGGTCGAGTGGACCGGAGCTCCGGGCCGGGCGAGTTTCGCGAATTCGAGAAACAGGTTCGATCCCTGAGGCTCGACAGAGAGATCGGGATCAGTCAGATCGATCTGATGGAGAGCCGGCTCCGAGCCGATGGTCCGGAGTATCACCGGGTTCACGCGGCGAGGCTGGGAACGAGTTGAATCGTGCGGGGAGACCGGCCAGGTCACACGGCGGAGGACGAGACCAGCAGTGATCAGAAATTTCCTGGCCCGCATCGGGTGCTTGACGCTGATCGGCGTCGCCGTGTTGGGCGCCTGGCATTATCGAGACGATATCTCGAGGGCGCTGGGGCGAATCGATGTCGTCGCGTCATCCTCCGAGCCGAGCGAAGACCTTGCCAGGCGCGCGGAGCAGAAGCTGATCTCCCTCTCCACGGATAGTGATAGCGATACTGAAGTCACGTTCACGGAGGCCGAGCTCCAGAGTCTGCTGACGTATCGCGTAGCTCCGTATCTTCCTCGAGGGCTTGAAGATCCAATCGTCGAAGTGCGGGACACGGTGATCGTTCTTTCCGCACTGGTTCGGCCCGACGAACTGGAGGAATTCGCGCCCCCGGAAATGCTGCAGCAGTTCCTGTCGGACACCGCCAGGGTCGCGGCGACGATCATTCCGGGATTGCGGCGATCGGGCATGGGTCAGGTGACGGTGACCTCGCTGCAGGCGGGAACGCTGGTCATCCCGTCCCTCGTCGTGCCGTTCGTTTTGCAGAGCCTGGAGATCCCGGGTGTGGACGCCAGTGGGTCGGATATCCTCATACCTCTGTCCAGGTCTGTGTCCGCGATTACGTTGGGGGACGCCTCCGTGACGACTCGGATGGGCGCGGCAGGCGGCTGACGCAGAGCTGGAGCGAGCCGCGGCGGAGCGGGGGGCAGGAGGTCCGGAACGTCACCCCCGGCAATGGGGTTGAAGTGACGTTGAGCCGGATGGACAGGATTCGGGGCCGGGTTCTTGTGAGCCGGCCGTCAAACGAAGAAGACAATCGAGAAGGGGAGCGATGGCGGCCAGGGACAAGAAACGTGACAAGAAACAGGTCGAGGAGCCGGGTTCGTTCGGGCGCTGGGCCTGGGAATGGGCGAAGTCGATCGCAGTCGCGTTCGTGCTGTTCCTCGTCGTCAGGACATTCGTAGTCGAGGCGTTCCAGATTCCGACGGGATCGATGGAGAATACGCTTCTCGTAGGCGATTTTCTGCTCGTCAACAAGATGGTGTACGGCGCTGAGATTCCAGGGACGAGTGTCAGGCTTCCGGCGATCGACCCGCCAGAGCACGGCGACATCGTGGTGTTCGAACCGCCTCCGAGGGCCCGTCAGGCCGAGAACACGAACTATGTAAAGAGGATCGTCGGTCTTCCGGGCGATACTCTGCAGATGGTGGATGGAGCTCTGTACAGGAACGGAGGACCGGTCCCCGAGCCATACGCAGTGCACAAGCGGCCGTTCGAGGATCCGCGGAGTCCACAGTTCGACTGGCAGCGTTCCCATCTGCAGGTCGAGAATGAACGGCGGTCCCAGGAGTACCGGCCGACGAGGGACAACTGGGGCCCGATCATCGTGTCGCCCGACAGTTTCTTCGTAATGGGCGACAATCGGGACAACTCCGAGGACTCCCGGTACTGGGGATTCGTGCCGTCCGATGCGGTCAAGGGACGGCCGTTGATCATCTACTACTCCTACGATCGAAATCGGATGGTTCCGTTTCCGTTTATCACTGAGATCCGCTGGGATCGGCTGCTGAGCTCCATCCACTGAAGCCTTGCGCCCGCGCTCCGGCGCGCGGGCGCTCTCCAAGACGAATCGTTATACCCGGTACGCCCCGGAAGGCGATGGCATGGCCCGGAGATCTGACAGCGAGTCGAAAGCCCTGGATATGTACCTGGAGGAAATCCGGGAGCATCCGATTCTGGAACGCGAGGACGAGGTCGAGCTCGCGAGACGAATCCGGGATGGAGACGAAGAAGCGCTGAATCAACTTGTCTCCGCCAATCTCAGGTTTGTCGTGTCTGTCGCCCGCCGTTACTCGGGTCACGGGGTTCCTCTCGCGGACCTGGTCACCGAAGGGAACATCGGGCTCATCCGGGCGGCAAGGCGATTCGACGAGACCAAGGGGGTGCGGTTCATCTCGTACGCCGTCTGGTGGGTCCGTCAGTCCATTCTTCAGGCGCTGACCGCCGGTGCCAGAATCGTGCGCGTACCCTCCGGTCAACTCGAGGAGTCGCACCGCGTAATTCGAACCGTCAGGCGTCTCGAACAGGAGCTGGGAAGGGAACCGACGGTCGACGAAGTGGCTGCCGAGCTGGAGATCAGTCCGGCAGAGGTTACGGACGCGCTCGGCTTGCGGCCCGGTTGGGTTTCGCTGGATGCACCCCTCCCGAATGACGATCAGTCATCGATGCTGGACCTGATTGCGGATCCGCACCTGGAAGACCCGAATGCGTCCGCCGCAAGTGCGGCCCTTCACGATGTGGTCGAAGCAGGGCTCACGCGCTTGCCGGAGAGGGAGGCGACGGTCCTGATGCAATACTTCGGACTTGACGGGGAGCCCGCTCGCTCGTTGGAGGAGATCGCTCGTGGTCTCGGCCTCACGCGTGAGCGCGCCCGAATGATAAAGGACCGCGCGCTCGTGAGGCTCCGTCTCGGTGAAACGGGTAAGATCCTGGAAAGCTACCGCTGACGGGGATCGGCTCTGTTCGAGGTGGCGGTTCGCCCCCCTCTCGCCCCCGAAAATCCGGCCTGACCCCGGCTTGACACGATTAGAATCGCTCCGTAGCTTATGCGGCTGCGAGTGGATTTATCTGGCCGCCCTCGTCACGCGCGGGGCGGCCCGCTTTTTCTCCCCCACGACGCCGGAAGAAATTCCCGGCGCGTGTGAACCGGGCATCGCGGTTGATGAAGACGTATTCAGTGAAAGCCGGCGAGATTCAGAGGAACTGGTACGTAGTGGACGCACGCGACCGGGTGCTTGGTCGTCTCGCGACCCGCGTGGCGAGTGTTCTCAAGGGCAAGCATAAGCCGACTTACAGCACTCACCTCGACGTGGGCGATTTCGTGATCGTCGTGAATGCGAAGGAGATTCGGCTCACAGGGCGCAAGGCGGAGCAGAAGGAATACTTCCGTCATAGCGGATACATGGGCGGAGAGCGCCTGATCCCGTTCCAGCGTATGCTCGACAGGCATCCGGATCGGGTGATCAAGCTCGCCGTCAAGGGAATGCTGCCGAAAAATGCGCTCGGACGGCAGATGCTGAGCAAGTTGAAGGTATACCCGGGTCCAGAGCACCCGCACGCAGCGCAGATGCCACAGGATCTGGAGCTCTAGTCGCGCAGAATCGATACCCCCGGATGGGGGCGGCAGGAGTACTCGGAGGAAGCTTGGCGGAACAGACGACATATCAGGCAGTGGGCCGGCGCAAAGAAGCCGTGGCCCGTGTGTGGCTTCGACCCGGACAGAGCGGGTGGAGCATCAACGGACGCAGCCTGGAAGATTACTTCCCATTGCTGCGCCATCGTGATGCGGCGGAAAAACCGCTGTCCGTGACCGATTCGACTGATAGTTTCGGCGTGTATATCAGGGTGCGCGGAGGCGGGATCACGGGGCAGGCCGAGGCGATTCAACTGGGCGTCGCCAGGGCTATCCTGTCCTCTGATGAAGAGACCCGTTCCACGTTGCGTGCCCACGACCTGCTGACGCGGGACCCGAGGGTCGTTGAGCGAAAGAAGCCGGGTCAACCGAAGGCCCGTAAGCGCTTCCAGTTCTCGAAGCGTTAATCTCGATGCAGGCCGAAACCGAGCAGCAAGCACGGAGTCCCATGTCTGAAGTCGGGTTGAAGGATCTTCTGCAGGCGGGCGTCCACTTCGGCCACCAGACACACCGGTGGAACCCGAAGATGCGTAAGTACATCTTCGCCGAGCGTGGTGGAATCTACCTGATCGATCTCAAGAAGACGCTTCGGGAGTTGACGAAGGCCCGTGAACTGGTTCACGAAACGGTTCGCAACGGTGGCACCGTGCTGTACGTGTGCACGAAGCCCCAGCTTGCGCCGATCGTGCGGGCGGAAGCCGAACGCGTGGGTGCGTATTATGTAACCGAGCGTTGGCTGGGCGGAATGCTCACGAATTTCCAGACGATCAAGAAGAACATCCGTCGTCTCAAGGAGCTGGAGCGGGGCGCGGAGGAAGGCTCGTACGAACTCTATACGAAGAAGGAACAGCTGCTGCTCGAGCGCGAGCGCGAGAAGCTCGATCGTTATCTGTCCGGCATCAAGGACATGACGAAGCTTCCCGGACTCGTATTTGTCATCGATGCGAGGAAGGAAGAAATCGCCGTTCGTGAGGCGAACCGTCTCGGTATTCCCGTGGTCGCGATCGCGGACACGAATGCTGATCCGGACAAGCTCACGATTGCCATAGCTGGTAATGACGATGCGATCCGGTCGGTATCTTTGATCACGCGCGTCCTCGGTGACGAAATCGAGGCTGCCCGGCGGGAGATACCGAAGGGGGCAGATGGGAAGGACGAGTCGGAGGTCTTCACCTACTCGACCGAGACGGGAGAAGCCGAGGCAGTGGCGCCGGCGCGGAAGAAGAAGCGCCCCAGACGGCGTCCGAAGCCGGAGCTGATCAAGCGCCGACTTCATCCGACGGACCCGGAGCCGGGTTCGGAGGAGGCGGATGTGGACCCGGCTGAACCGGTGGCGGATCCGGCTGAACCGGTGGCGGATCCGGCTGTCGAACCGGATCTGGCTGCGGTGGCCGTCGAGTCCGAGAGTGCCCCTGGCGACGAACCGGCGGAAATCGCGAAGGATGATTCGGATAGCGCCGAACCGGAGAAGGCGCAAGAAGATGGCGGCTCGCCCTGAGCACGCGAAAGGGGGCCACCTGCGTGGCCCCCTTTTTTTGATGATCGCTGAGCGAAACTGAACGGCGGAGTCCTCGATCTGGATTCCGGATACCAGGAGAGAACAGATCGATGTCTGGAATCACGGCGCAGGCAGTTAAGTCCTTGCGCGGCCGAACGGGCGCGGGAATGATGGACTGCAAGAAAGCTCTCATCGAAGCGGGCGGCGACGAAGAGCAGGCGATCGACCTGCTCCGTCAGTGGGGTTCCGCCAAGGCGGCGAAGCGCGCTGAGCGCGAGACTTCGGAGGGCGTGGTGGAGATCGTGTCGCGGGATGACGCGACTGCGATGGTCTCGGTCTCCAGCGAAACAGATTTCGTGGCGCGCAACAAGGAATTTCAGGAATTCGCCAACCGTCTTGCCGAGGCAGTAGTCGGCTCCGATCTACCGGACGGCGAGATCCTCACGGGCGAGGAACTGCTGGGTCGTCCGGAGTTCGAGTCGTTTGCCACGGAGCTGACTGACCTGCAATCGAAGATCGGTGAAAATATCCGGGTGCATCGCGCTGTTCGGTACGCCACTGGTGACGAGGGTGCCGTCGGGTCATATCTCCACTTCGGCGGCAGGATCGGCGTGATGGTGGAATTGCTCGGAGCGGGCGCCGTTGAGGTCGAAGGTCTGGCCCGCGACGTGGCGATGCATGTCGCGGCCGCGCGTCCGGTCGGTGTTCGTCCGGAGGATATCCCGGTGGAGGTGCAGGAGCGTGAGCGGGCCGTCCTGACCGAGCAGACCAGGGCCGAGGGCAAGCCCGAGCACATCATTGACAAGATCGTCGAAGGGCGGATGCGGAAGTATTTCGAGCAGCAGCTGCTGCTGCTGCAGGCGTTCGTGAAGGATCCAGACCAGACGGTCGAGGATTTTCTCGCTGCGCACGCGGACGATGTTACGGTCCGCCGCTTCGCTCGATTCGAGATCGGAGAATAATCCAGGGGAAGGCCCGTGTCCGAACTCCGTTATCCTAAGGCGCTCGTCAAGATCTCAGGTGAATCACTCGCCGGCGATCAGGGGTTCGGTATCGAGCCCAAGGTCGTCGAGAAGCTGACTCATGAGGTGGGCGATGTTCACGCGGCCGGCGTGAGGCTGGGTCTCGTGGTCGGCGGCGGAAATATCGTGCGTGGCGCGGTCGCCAGTCAGCAGGGGATGGACCGGGTGTCCGCGGACTACATGGGCATGCTGGCGACCGTGATCAACGCGCTGGCGCTCCAGGATGCTCTCGAGCGGTACGGCGTCGAGACCCGGGTCATGTCGGCGATCCGCATGGAGGAACTGGCGGAACCATACATTCGGCGGCGCGCGCTCCGCCATCTCGAGAAGGGCCGCGTGGTCATCTTCGCCGGTGGCACGGGCAATCCATACTTCTCTACGGATACGGCCGCCGTTCTCAGGGCGATCGAGATTGACGCCGACGTGATCCTCAAGGCCACGAAGGTGGATGGTGTCTACTCTTCGGATCCGATCGTGGATCCGAATGCGGAGTTCCTGCCGGAGCTCACGTATCGGGATGTGATCAACAACGAGCTTCAGGTCATGGATGCGGCGGCGATGTCGCTCTGTCGCGAAAACAACCTTCCGGTAATCGTACTCAACATCCGAAAGCCGGGCGCGATCCTTTCCGCACTGCAGGGGGAGCGCATCGGAACTCTCGTATCCTGAGAGGATCAACTCATGAAAAGCCCTGCTCTCAAAGAAGCTTCGTCCCAGATGGATCGGAACATCGAGGCGATCCAACGAGAATTTTCCGGCGTGCGTACCGGCAAGGCATCTCCGGCGCTTCTCGATACCGTTCAGGTCGAGGCGTACGAGTCGCGCGTGCCATTGAACCAGACGGCTACGATTTCGGCGCCGGATCCGCACATGCTCGTGGTTCAGCCCTGGGATGTGAATCTCGTGGCGGCCGTGTCGAAGGCGATTCAATCGGCTGACCTGGGGCTCAACCCGTCCGTCGACGGAAATCTGGTCCGGGTGAGCATTCCACCACTGACCGAAGAGCGCCGTCGAGAAATGGTCAAGCTGCTGCACAAGTACGCTGAGGAAGGACGGGTCGCGGTCAGACACGCCAGGCATAAGGCCAAATCCGACATCGAGCAGAACGTGAAGGACAGCGATCTCAGCGAGGACGAGGGACACCGGGAGCTGGATGCCCTGCAGAAGCTCACGGATGAGCACATTGCGCGGATCGATGAGTTGCTCAAACACCGCGAATCCGAGGTCATAGAGGTCTGAGCGGTATGCAAAACGAAACTACGGTTCCGTTGCCGGGTGGCCGCGATCTTCGACGGGCCCTCAGGATCTACGTCGCCGGTCGGGATCGATTCTGGACGGCGGAGGAAAAGCGCACAGCAGCCGGAGAGAAGAATTCGCCGTCCGGATCTGACGGGGAGGGGACCGCAGACATCGAGCGGGGCACCAGAATCGGCGTCCCGATTCCCGAGACACTGCAGTTCCATCGAGCTGCGGGAACCTGGCGGGACGGTGTCCCGGGAGGGCGTCGTCGCCCGGCCGGATCGCGAATCGACTGACTTCGGCCCTCCTGGCGAACGGAGGGCCGTTCAGGTGAACGCCGTCTCCAGTGAGTTGGATACCCTCCTTACTGTCCAGCCGGACCTCGTGCCGGTCGGAAGCCATGTTCTCGTAGCGTTTTCCGGTGGACCGGACTCATCTGCCCTGCTGCATTTTCTGTCGGGCCTCAGAACATCTCGTCGAATCTGGGTCAGCGCGGCCCATTTCGATCATGGTCTGCGTCCGGAGTCACGTCAGGCCGCGGTATGCTGCGTGCGGCGCTGCAAGTTGATCGGAATTCCGTGTCATGTCGGACGCGCCGCCGGACGGTTGCCGCTTCAGCACGCAGCGCTTCGAGCGGCCCGGTACGAGTTCCTCGAGGCCGAGGCCGCCCGCCTCGGCGCGACGCGCATCGCCACGGGACACCAGGCCGACGACCAGGCGGAAACCGTTCTGTTTCGGATCGAGCGAGGAACCGGAATCCGGGGTCTGAGCGGGATTCCAGTTCGTCGAGGTGAGATCGTGCGTCCGCTGCTGAATCTGCGGCGGCAAGAAGTCCTCGCATGGTTGTCCGACAACGGCATCGCATACGACGATGATCCGGCCAATGCGGACCTGCGCTGGTCGCGCGCGCGGGTCCGGCACGTCCTTCTCCCGGCCCTCGAACGGGCGCTTGGGGTCGATCCGGTCCCCTTGCTGCTGCAACTGGCCGACCGGGCGGCTGATGTGAACCGCCAGATGGAGGAAGCAGCCAGGTCGCTGCTGTCTCGTTCCCGCTCCTCCGGAGTCGACCCCGTGCGAGAGGAATTCCTGAGACAGACCTGGTTGTCGGAGCCCTCCCTGCTGCGAGCCGAAGCACTGCGTTTGTGGGCCCGTCAACGTGGCATCCGACTGAGTCGTGGAGGAACCCGGATGGCGGTCGAGTTTATCACGCGTGGCCGGAGCGGAGGCAGCGTACAGCCGGGTCGTGGGCTGCGGATTACCCGTTCGTTCGGCACCCTCGTACTCCAGACCGTAGCAGATGCGGTGAACATGAGAGGTGCCGGCGCTCACGGGGGCGTCAGCCCGGATCACGCTGCGTCCGTTGTCGCACTTCCGGAGGTGGTCGAGTTGTCGCAGGGCAGCGGCAGGAGCGTAGCACGAATCGGCGATCGGGCGTTCCAGGTCAGCTGGGGACCGGGTCTGTGTGGTCGGAGTGCTCCGGATTCGATCGGGCGGGACTCGTCTGCTCGCGTTGCCCTCGCCGTGGGTCCCGAGCAGTTTCCCCTCCGGCTTCGCGAGTGGACGCCGGGAGACAGCATCCACACGCGTGGAGGGACACGGAAGCTGAAGAAACTGTTCGCCGAGCACCGGCTTTCCGTTGAGGACCGTGGGCGCAGTCCGGTACTGGTCGATCGCTCGGGCCGCGTAATCTGGGTTTTCGGCGTGGCGGTCGCGGAGTGGGCACGGTCGGAGCCGGATGAAGCGGACCTCGTGATCGAGATCAAGAATGCCTGATCCAGTCTATACTGCCGTGCCGCAGTCGACCGGGGATTGGCTTGCGCGAGCCGGCGCGGCCCGGTTGCACTCCGTCGTATATTCGGCGGAGCGGATACGGGAGCGGGTCCGGGAGATGGCCGTCGAGATCACGGCGTACTACGAAAACGACGCCGATCTCCTGGTCCTCGGGCTGCTGAAGGGCTCGTTCATCTTCATGAGCGATCTCGTCCGACACGTTGAACGCCCGCTTCACGTGGACTTCATCGTCGCCTCCAGCTATGGAGCGGGGACGACCTCGTCCGGCGACGTGAAGCTGTTGTATGATCCGACGGCGCCGATCGCAGGACGGCACATTCTGCTGGTCGAGGACATCGTCGACAGCGGCAATACGATCGACAGGCTGGCGAAATCGCTGCGAACGAGGAATCCGGCGTCGCTGGAACTCTGCGCCCTGTTGCACAAGCATCTCGCACCGGACCTTGCGATCGAGCCACGCTGGGTGGGGTTCGATGCTCCGGCCGATTTCCTGGTTGGATACGGGCTCGATCACGCCGAGGACTTCAGGCACCTGCCGTTCGTCGCCAGTCTCGACGGCTGACGCGGTAGAGGTCAGGAATTAACCGGAGACGTAATGAAGAAACCTGACAAGAAGGACACCGCGGGCGGCCCAGCCCGATTCCTTCGAACCGCTTCGTTCTGGGCCCTCATCGTCTTGATACCCCTGGCGATTTTCCAGGTGATGGATACGTCCCGCCAGGTCGAGAAGGACCTCACATACAGCGAGTTTCGGGCTCAACTCGAAGCCGACAATATTGTGCGGGTCACGATTACCGAGGGTATCAAGGTCGAAGGAGAGTTGCGACGGCCGCTACAGGAGAGCGGTGTCGATATCGATCAGTTCAACACTCTCCTGCCGACCGAGGCCAGCCAGGACTTGCTCGACCGGCTCGAGGAAAAAGGAGTCGAGGTCGAAGCGAAGGAGGCGGCTGCGAACTGGGTCAACTACCTGGTCTCGATTCTGCCCTGGATCCTGATCATCGGGTTGTGGTTTTTCTTCTTCAGACAGATGCAGGCTGGTGGCTCCCGCGCGTTCAGCTTCGGCAAGTCCAAGGCGAAGCTCCTGACCGGCGACACGCCGAAGGTGACGTTCTCGGACGTGGCGGGTGCGGATGAGGCGAAGGAAGACCTCATGGAGATCATCGAGTTCCTGAAGGACCCGGCCAAGTTCCGCCGGCTTGGCGGTCGGTTGCCGAAGGGGGCGCTGCTCGTCGGGCCTCCGGGAACCGGCAAGACTCTGCTCGCGCGGGCCGTGGCCGGCGAGGCCGATCGACCGTTCTTTTCCATGTCCGGATCCGATTTTGTCGAGATGTTCGTCGGCGTCGGTGCCAGCCGGGTGCGGGACCTGTTCGAGCAGGGGAAAGCGCACGCGCCGTGCATCATCTTCATCGACGAGATCGACGCTGTCGGCCGACACCGTGGCGCCGGACTCGGCGGCGGGCACGATGAGCGTGAGCAGACCCTGAACCAGCTCCTGGTGGAGATGGATGGGTTCGAGTCGAATGAGGGCGTGATCCTGCTCGCCGCGACGAATCGGCCGGACGTCCTCGATCCGGCTCTGCTGCGCCCCGGGCGGTTCGACCGGCAGATCGTCGTCGACCTGCCGGACGTCAGGGGACGGGAAGGAATCCTCAAGGTCCACGTAAAGGACATCCCGCTCGCAGATGACGTGAACCTCAAGGTGCTCGCGAAGGGAACGCCAGGTCTTTCCGGTGCGGACCTGGCGAACATCGTGAACGAGGCGGCTCTTTTCGCGGCCCGGTACGAGAAGGACCGGGTCTACATGGAGGATTTCGAGGTTGCGAAAGACAAGGTCATGCTCGGCGCCGAGCGGAAGAGCATGGTCCTGTCGGAAGATGAGCGCCGTGTCACGGCGTTCCACGAGGCCGGACACGCGGTCGCGGCGATCCGTGTACCGGGGCTGGACCCGCTGCACAAGGTGACGATCGTTCCGCGGGGAAGGGCGCTGGGGATTACCTCATCGCTGCCGGAGGAGGATCGACACAACTACACGAAGGACTGGCTGGAAGGACAGCTCACGATGATGTTCGGCGGTCGGGTTGCCGAAGAGATGGTATTCGGTCCCGGCAAGGTCACGACGGGGGCCGGGAACGATATCGAGCGGGCGACTGATCTCGCCCGTCGGATGGTGACGCAATTCGGCATGTCGGAAGCCGTCGGCCCGATGTCGGTCGGAGATCAGCCGCACGAGATTTTCCTCGGCCGCGAGCTCAGTCAGCGCCGCGAAGTGAGTGAACACACTGCTCGACTGGTGGACTCCGAGGTCAAGCGAATCCTCGATTCCGCCTATGCGTCGGCGGAGCGGGTGATCGCCGAGAATCGGGATCTGCTGGAGGAGATTGCAAGCGCGTTGCTCGAACGGGAGACGCTCGATGCCGACGACATCCGGATGCTGGTCGCCGGTGAGCCGCTGCCTCCACTTCCAGAATTAGAGAACGAAGTTCCTCCCGTCCTGGATCCCGGCCCGGTGGAAGCCGGTTCCCCGTCGGAGGACCGTCCGATCGAAGGAGCCGGCGGCGAACCGACACCGGCGCTGGCCTGAGCGGGGACGGGGAATTGGCCCGGGCGATTTCCGAACCGGCGTGGTCCATCCGGGGCGGCAGCATCTCCCTGGCTCGTCCCGTCGTGCTGGGAATCCTGAACCTCACGCCGGACTCGTTTTCCGACGGAGGCGAAGCGGGGAATGCCGGGCGAGCGCTCGAGCTCGCGTGGATCATGCGCGAACAGGGAGCGGATCTGGTCGATGCAGGCGGCGAGTCCACCAGGCCTGGAGCGGAGCCAGTGAGCGCGGAGGAAGAGTGGGCCCGGATCGGGCCATCAATCGCGGCGCTGTCGAAGGCCGGCATTCCAGTGTCGGTGGACACCACGAAGCTGTCGGTCGCCAGGCAGGCCCTCGATGCCGGGGCGGTAGCGATCAATGATGTGTCCGGGCTCCGATTCGACCCCGGCATTGCTCCGCTGTGCGCCGAAACGGGTGCCGGGCTCATCATCATGCACATGCGGGGTGAGCCCCGAACGATGCAGAGTGATCTTGCCTACCAGGAACTGGTGCGCGAAGTCACGACCTGGCTCGAAGCACAGGCGGAGCTGGCTGTCGAGAGCGGCGTCCATCCATCGCAGATCGTCGTGGATCCGGGGATCGGATTCGGGAAATCAGTGAAAGGCAACCTCGAGATCCTGGCGCGAAGTGGTGAGTTTTCGGGACCCGGATACCCGGTGCTCGTCGGTCCGTCCCGCAAATCGTTCATCGGGGCGCTGCTGGACCTGCCCGTGGACCAGAGGGTGGAAGGTACTGTGGCGGCATGCGTCGTCGCTCTGCTGTCCGGCGCTCGACTGTTCCGCGTGCACGACGTGTTGCCGGTTCGCAGGGCGCTCGATCTGGCCTGGGAGGTCTCAAGGGCCCGCGGTGAGTCAGAGGACGGACGGCGCTGGAGGACTGCTGAGATGAGCGACCGGGGTGTGACGACCTGATGCAGGCCCTGCTCGACTATCTCGGCTTTCTCCGCCTCGATCTGAAGGACGTGGCCGAGATCCTCGTCGTTTCGTTTCTCCTGTACCGGGTACTGGTCGTATACACGGGGACACGGGCCTTCCAGGTCCTGATCGGGTTCGTGCTCCTCGTCTCGGTTTATGTCGCGTCCCAGGCGCTGCAGTTGCGGCTGATTCCTTACCTCCTGTCGCAGGTGTTCACGTACGGTGCATTCGCCCTGATCGTGATCTTCCAGCCGGAGTTGCGGGCGGCTCTCGCGCGACTGGGCCGGACCCGGCTGTTCCAGGCGTTTGCCCGTCTCGAGCAGCAGGAGGTAATGGACGAAATCGCGGAGGCTGCAGACCGGCTGGCGAAAGCGAAGATCGGTGGAATCATCGCCATCGAGCAGGAGGTCGACCTGTTGAATCACGTTGACCACGGTACGCCGATCGACGCGATCTTGAGTACGGAACTGCTCACGACGGTGTTCACGCCGTACTCCCCGCTCCATGATGGCGCCGTGATCGTGAAGCGTGATCGGATCGCGTACGCCGGGTCCGTGATTCTCCGGTTGTCCGAGTCGCCCACCGTGGAGCGCTCGCTCGGGACGCGGCACCGGGCGGCCCTCGGGCTGTCCGAGGAAACCGATTCTCTGGTTGTCGTGATATCCGAAGAAACAGGCCAGATCTCGCTGGCCCATCAGGGGCGTCTGTACCGCGGATTGCGTCCGGACGAGCTCCGGCAGCGGCTGGAAGCTGGTGGTCTGGAGAGCTCGGCGGACGTCGAAGACGTCTCCGAACCAGACGTGGAACGACCCTCGGCGCTGTCGGCCGGAGGATGAGCGGGCCTCGAATGACGCGTTGACGCCGCGGAGCGCTGCACGTAAACTTGCTTTTCTCGAAACCGGCGGGGATAGGCCCGCCGCAGAACGGAGCGGTTCGAGTGCAAGACACCAGTTATGAGCTGTTGACGATCTTTCACGACGGGGGATTCATGATGGTCCCCCTCGTGCTTTGCTCCCTGGTAGCTCTGGGCGTGATCATCGCCAAGGGGTGGACGCTGTTTGTCGCCCACCGTGACTCGAAGAAGCTCCTGAAGGAGATTCAGGACCTCGGCGAGCTGGGTCAGATCGACGAGGCGATCCAGGTTGCGCGCGAGACGCGGGGCCCGGTTGCCGCAATCCTGCTGACGGGCCTTCGTCGGGTGAAGGATGGTGGTGGAACGAAGGACGTCACCAAGGCGATTTCCACGACGGGCAAGATTGAGCTCGATTTTCTCGAGCGCGGTCTGACGGTTCTGGCGACGATCGCGAACGTGGCGCCGATGCTCGGGTTCCTCGGAACCGTGATCGGAATGATCGCGGCGTTCGCCGCCATCGAAGAGGCCGGTCAGGTGGAACCGACTCTTGTAGCCTCGGGCATCAAGGTCGCGCTGATCACCACGGCTGCCGGGCTCGCAATCGCGATCCCGGTTCACGTCGCCTACAACTACTTCGTCACGCGGATCGACGCGCTGATCGCGGACATGGAGCAAGGATCCGAGGCCGTTCTCGATCTGATCTGGCGCAGCCAGTCAAGGCAGGCCTGACGGCCTGACGGCGGACCGAACCACAAGCGGTCGTGTAGCTACGGTTAGACCTTTTCGGAGCACGAGTGAGAGATGGCAATTCTGAAGCGCAAGGAACGGGTATCGGACGAGATTCCCACGGCATCGATGGCCGACATCGCGTTTCTTCTGCTGGTCTTCTTTCTGACCACGACGGTGTTCAACGAGGAAAAGGGCCTTCCCATCGTTCTTCCCGAGGAATCGGAAGAGTTGGACATCTCCGCCAAGAATATCATTTTCTTCCTCGTGCGACCTGACGGGTCTGTGACGGTCAAGCGAGGTGAGAGCCAGGAAGAACAGGTCATTCCGTACGATCAGGTCGAAGTGCTTCTCCGCCAGGAGCTGGCGCAGAATGCGAAGCTGATTGCGGCGATCAAGACCGATGGAAGTGCGGCGTATCGCCACATGGTCAACGTACTGGACGAGGTCAAGCTCGCTGGAGCTGAGCGTATCTCCCTGCAGATTCTCGAGGAATAGGCATGGCCAAGCGGAAAGGCTTCAGCCGGAAGTCGGGCGCGAGCAGCGAGATCCCGTCATCGTCGATGGCGGACATCGCATTTCTGCTGCTGATTTTCTTCATGGTCTCGACCGTGTTTCGCAAGGAGCGGAACGTGCCGATCGACTGGGTCTCGGCAGAAGCGACGCAGAAGATCGATGAGAAGCGGAAGAGCATTCTGCACCTCTGGGTCGATCGCGACGGTACGGTGTTCATCAACGACCAGATCGTGCCCCAGGACAATATCGATGAGGTGGTTCGGCCCCTGTACTCGGAAAACAGGGAGCTCGTGGTCGCGCTCAGGGGCGACAGGGACGTTCCTTACGCCGAGATCAATATGATCACGAAGCAGTTGCAGGCATCCGGGGCCGTGCGGGTCACGTTCGCGACCCGGGTCGAGCAGCGGGTGCAGCGCGCGAGGAGATGAGCAGCATGAACACTCCACTCGAAGACGGCAGCCGCAGGGATCGCCGTAAGGAGCGCAAGGCCGAAGACTCCGTATGGATGACGGCGAACGACCGGTTCAAGCGGGACTACTCCAACTGGCTGTGGCTCGGGGTGATCAGCGCAACGTTCCTCCATTTCGCGCTGTTTAATTGGTTCCCGCAGCTGCAGGCCGCGGACATCGGCTCGCTGTCTGACGAGATCATCTCCGTGGACCTTCCTCCCGAAGTGAAGATCCCGCCGCCGCCGGAGCAGATCGCACGCCCGGCTACCCCGCGCGTATCGGCGAACGTGGACATGGACGAGGACGTCACGATCGCCCCGACCACGTTCGAGGACAATCCGGTCGAAAATCTCCCGCCGCCGCCCGCGGGCGCAAAGCCGCAGGACGTACCGTCGTATATTCCGCGTGACGTGGAACCCCGCTTGAAAAACGGCCGGGAAATCCAGCGACTGTTGCAGAGGTTGTATCCGTCGATGCTGCGCGAGGCGGGCATCAGCGGAGAAGTCACGCTCTGGGTGTTTGTGGATGAGAGCGGCAAGGCCGAGAAGTCACAGGTGCAGAAATCCAGCGGCTATCCGGCGTTCGACAACGCGGCATCACAGATTGTCGATCAGATGGAGTTCTCGCCTGCAATGAACCGGGACAAGCCGGTCGGCGTCTGGGTCGCGCAGCGGATTGATTTTACTGTAACGGGTTGACCGCTTCACCCGACATCCTCAGGTCGTCGAACAGGCCGGCCGCGGTGACGCGGCCGGCCTGTCGCATCTGCAGTCCCGAATGTGTCGAGTCGGCGCGTTGCCGCGACCGGTCCCGGCCTGTAGACTCCCGGCCGTGAACCAGGTGGAGATCAGCGAGCGAGCCGCTCTCGTGCGGGACAGGATCCTCAGGGCGGCGGAGAAGGTCGGCCGGGATCCGACAGCGGTCGAGATTCTCCCGATCACAAAGGGGCATTCCGCTGAGACCACGGCGGCAGTCGTCGCCGCCGGGTTCGGTCGCATCGGAGAGAACCGCGTTGCCGAGGCGGAAAGCAAGCGGGAAGCGCTTTCCGAACTCGATGTGGCCTGGCACATGGTCGGTCACGTCCAGAGGAACAAGGCCGCCCAGGTGGTCCGGACATTCGATATGGTGGAGTCTGTGGATTCGATCAGACTCGCGGTCCGTCTGTCGGAGACGTGTGAGAGGGCCGGGCGGGCTCCGCTTCCCGTGCTCGTCCAGATCAACGCCTCCGGTGAGATCGCCAAGGGCGGGTTCGCCGTAGCGGAAGCGTTCGAGCCGATGACTGAGATCTGCGCATTGCCCGGACTGAGAGTTCTGGGAATCATGACGATGGCTCCGTTCGTCGGTGGTCCCGGGCAGCTTCGGACGGTGTTTCGCAGGACACGAACCCTGTTCGACAGATGCAGGGAGACCATGCCTGGATTCACGGCCGAAGTGCTGTCGATGGGAATGAGCAACGACTTCGAGCTCGCGGTCGAAGAGGGAAGCACCGAACTTCGCCTGGGAACGATCCTCGTAGGGGAAAGACCGGGAAGATGATGGATCTTACGCCACTCGACGTGCGCAAGAAAAAGGAAGACTTTCGCCGGGTCGTTCGCGGATATGATCCGGCCGAGGTCGATGGATTCCTCGATATCGTCTCCGACAGACTCGAAGATCTGGTGGGACGGGAATTACGTCTGCGCGAACAGTCGGACCTTCTCCGTGAACAACTCGCTGCATTCCAGCAGCGGGAACAGGCGCTGAACGAAGCCCTGGTTACTGCCCAAGAATTGAGGGAGGAGGCCCGGGCCCAGGCCGAGAAGACTGCCGATCTGCGTGTGCGTGAAGCGGAACGCCAGGCAGAGGCGATCCGCCGCGATGCTGAACTTGCGGTCCAGGGCGCGCGACGTGGGCTCGACGAGCTGCGGGTGCGTCGATCCAGTTTCCTGCGCTCCCTGCGTTCGACGATCGAGCACTTCCTCGCCGAGCTCGTTGAGGAGGAGCGCCGGGGCAGTGCGGGTGCGGACGCCGACGAACGTGTCCTGGAGACATCGTTCGAGATTTCCGGTGCGTCTGCGGAACACGAGGCCGGCCATGAGCCGGACGAGGCACGACCCGGGTCGGACGGAGACTGAGGGACCCGATGGAGTACCGCGAGCTCACTGAGCCCATCGGAGCGCTGGAAGAAGAGATTCTCTCGGTGTGGGAGCAGGAAGGGACGTTCGAGCGGAGCCTCGCACTGCGTGAAGGTGCTCCCGAGTTCGTATTTTATGAGGGTCCGCCCACCGCCAACGGCCGCCCGGGTGTTCATCACATCCTCTCCAGGACGATCAAGGATACCGTGGCCCGGTATCGGGCCATGGCCGGATACCACGTTACCCGGATCGCCGGCTGGGACACGCACGGTCTCCCGGTGGAGATCGAGGCCGAGAAACACCTCGGGATCTCTGGCAAGCCGGAGATCGAGAAGCTCGGTGTGGCCGAATTCAATCGGATATGCCGTGAGAACGTATTTACTTACAAGGCAGATTGGGAACGCCTGTCACTTCGGATCGGATACTGGCTCGATTACACCCACCCGTACATTACCTTCCTGCCCGAGTATGTCGAGTCCGTGTGGTGGGCGCTGTCGGAGATCGAGCGAAAAGGGCTGTTGTACCGCGGTTTCAAAGTCCTTCCGTACTGTCCGCGGTGTGGCACGGGGCTGTCCAGTCACGAGGTTGCCCAGGGATACGTGGACCGTTCGGATCCGTCGGTGACCGTGCGGTTCCCGATCGTCGGAGAAGAAGGACGCAGCCTGCTGGTATGGACGACGACTCCCTGGACCCTGGTGTCGAACGTGGCGGTCGCGTTCGGACCGGCGATTCCCTACGTGGAAGTAGAGCGCGACGGCGAGAGATTCGTGCTCAGCAGGGCCCGCGTCCAGGATCTGTTCGGAGACGATGCGCGGATCGTGCGCGACGTGGGTGCCGACGAGTTGGAAGGTCTTACCTACCAGCGTCCTTTCGACCTGGACCCCTCCTACTCCGAGACCACGGGACGTGTCTGGCCCGCCGACTTCGTCAGCGACGAGGGCGGCACCGGGCTGGTGCACTCGGCTCCCGCGTTCGGAGCGGACGACTTCGAAATGGGTCGAGAACACGATCTGCCGATCGTGCGTCCGGTGGACGATGCTGGACGGTTCGACCCGCTGGTTCGGGAAGTCGGCGGAATGGGGGTGAAGGATGCAGACGCGGATCTGGTGGCGATGTTGGAAGATCGCGGCCTGTTGTTCGACTCCGCGACGATCCGCCACAGCTATCCGCATTGCTGGCGCTGTGACAGTCCGCTTCTCTACATGGCTCGCGACTCGTGGTACATCCGCACGACCGCGGTACAGGAGCGTCTCCTGGCTCATAGCGCCGCGACTGCCTGGCACCCGCCCGAAATCGGATCGGGACGCATGGGCGAGTGGTTGGCGAACAACGTGGACTGGGCGATCTCACGGGACCGATATTGGGGAACTCCGCTTCCGATCTGGGTGTGCGATTCCGACCTCGAGCACCTCGAGGTCCCGAGTTCGTTCGAGCGTCTCGCGGAGCTGGCGGGTCCGCTCCCGGCCGACTTCGATCCCCACAGGCCTGGAATCGACGAGTTCTCCTGGGCGTGCGTGTATGACGGGTGCGGAGGCGTAATGCGTCGGGTGCCCGAAGTGGTCGACACCTGGTTCGACTCCGGTTCGATGCCGTTCGCGCAATGGCACTATCCGTTCGAGAACCGGGAGGAGTTCGAGGCGCATTTTCCAGCCGACTTCATAGCGGAAGGTGTCGACCAGACGCGGGGCTGGTTCTACTCGCTGCTCGCGATCTCCACGCTGCTGTTCGACGAGGGGCCGTACAGGGCCGTCGTGGTGAACGACCTGGTGCTGGACGAGGACGGGCAGAAAATGTCCAAGTCCAGGGGCAACGTGGTCGATCCCTGGCAGGCGCTGTCTGACCACGGCGCGGATGCGATCCGGTTCTATCTTCTTGCATCGAGCAATCCGTGGCTTCCGAAGCGGTGGGACAGTGACGGCATTCGGGAAACCAATCGGAAGCTGTTCGATACGCTGCGCAGCGTATATCGCTTCTTCGCACTCTATGCGCAGCTCGAAGGATGGTCTCACGAGCAATCCAACGCTCGTCCGTCCGGGGAACGGCTTCCGATCGACCGTTGGCTGCTCAGCCGTCTGGACTCGCTCGCTATCGCCGTGAGTGCCGATCTGGAACGTTATGATCTCACGCGAGCGGCCCGGCGCCTCTCCGAATTCGTGCTCGATGATCTGTCCAACTGGTACGTGCGCCGGAACCGCGAGAGATTCTGGGCCACTCGCCCGGGAGGCAGCGACGATCTGTGGACTGACGACGCGTTTGCCACCCTGCACGAGGCGCTCGCTACCACAGCTGTCCTGCTGGCGCCGTTCGCTCCGTTTCTGGCCGACTGGCTTCACCGGGAGTTGATGGGTGGTTCAGCCCATCTCGTGGACTATCCAGCAGCGTCGGGCAGACGGGACGAGCGGCTGGAAGCGGAAATGGAAGACGTGCGGACTCTCGTGACCCTCGGGAGGGCAGCCCGCGAAGAGGCGGGAATTCGCGTGCGTCAGCCTCTCCCCGGGATTCAGGCGACGCTCCCCGGCGGGCGTCGTCTCTCCGATGCCATGGATGAGATCCTGCGTGAGGAACTGAACGTGCGTGAGGTTGTTTTCCTGGCGGCCGACGCTGATATTATACGGCTGTCTGCAAAACCGGATTTCGGGCGGCTCGGGCCACGTTTCGGCGACCGGACGCCGATCGTGGCTCGACTGATCGACAATCTGGACGCCGCGGTGCTCCAGGAACTCCGGGACGGCACGAGCGTGGTGGCCGATCTGGACGGAGCGAACGTCGAGATCATGCCGGAGGACGTGCGGATCGTCGAGGAGGCGAAGGGGGATCTGACCGTCAAGACGGGCGGCGGATACGTCGTCGGACTGGACACGAATCTTACGGAAGAGCTGTTGGCGGAGGGACTGGCACGCGAAGTCGTGAGTCGGGTTCAGCGTCTGCGGCGTGAGGTGGGCCTCGAGGTGAGCGATCGGATTCGACTCGCCGTTGCGGGGTCCGAGAGTCTGGAAGAAGTTGTCCGATCCCATCGCGATCGGATCGGAGGCGAGACGCTGGCGCTCGAGATCGAGACTGGTGTCGCCGCGGCAGCCGGGCACGAGCACGTTCACGAGCTCGAGATCGATGGGGAGAGGGTAACCGTGGCTTTGAGCCGGGTCGTTACGGTGTCGGAAGGCGCCTGATCCGGATAACCGGACAAATCTGTTCTACACAGTGGGGATAGGGATGAAGAAGAAGGACGCTAAGCAGCTGGAAGATCGCCTGCTCACGATGCGGGAGCGGGCCCTGAAAGAACTCGCGAATTACGACGAGTCGTTTGCCAACTCTCTCCAGGCCTCGGACGGAGACCTGTCGGCATACAGCTTCCACATGGCGGACCAGGGTACCGACGCGATGGAGCGCGAGAAGGCCTTCCTGTTCGCGAGCAAGGAGGGGCGCTACCTGTATCACCTCGATGAGGCCCTGCGTCGGTTGTATCGAGCGCCGGAGAAGTTCGGCGAGTGTGAGGATTGCGGGGACGACATCGGAATGGAGCGCCTCGAAGCGCTTCCGCACACCCGACTCTGCATCAAGTGCAAAGAGAAAGAGGAGACGGGTGCCTCCCGATGAACCGGGACTGAATCTGGACCCGGAGGTCGCGAGGAGGGGCGTCCACAGGGGCGCCCTTCTCGCAGGAGTCATATTCGTCGTCGTTCTGGCCGACTACCTGTCGAAGGAATGGGTCGTCGCCAATATCGCCATGTATTCGAGACGCAGCGTGATCGGTGATTTTCTGCGGCTCACCTATACGCACAATCCAGGTGCGGCGTTCGGCATGAACATCGGCGAGCACTCTCGCCTGTTCTTTCTGGCCCTGGCAGTCGTCGCGCTTGTCGCGCTGTTCCTGATCTACCGCGCGACGCCCCGGCAGGACGTCCTTCGGTTGGTCGCTGTCGCACTCATCGCGGCCGGGGCCATCGGGAACATCCTGGACCGCCTCAGATACGAGGCGGGCGTGGTGGACTTCATCGATGTCGGAATCGGAGACTGGCGGTTCTGGACGTTCAACGTAGCTGACAGCGCGGTGAGCGTCGGAGCGGTTCTCCTTCTGATCTCCTTCTGGCGCGAGGAACGGAGGGCGCGTGGAGAAGGGAACGGGCCCGCGGCAGGCTGATCCCCTGCGGGTACACGTCGAGACCGACATACACCAACGGCTCGACGCTTTTCTTTCTGACCGGCTGGCATTGAGCAGGAACCGGGTGGCATCGCTGATGGACGACGGCAGGGTACTGCTGCGCGGAGAGCCGGTGCGAAAGAGCTACCGTCCGCATGCCGGAGATCTGTTCCTGGTCAGTATGCCGCCAACACCCGCCGTCTCCGTCGAGCCGGAGTCGATTCCGGTTCCCGTCGTGTTCGAAGACGAAGTTCTCCTGGTGGTGGACAAGCCGGCCGGTCTGGTCGTGCACCCGGCACCGGGGCACCCGTCGGGTACTCTCGTCAACGCACTCCTCGCCAGAACGGACCGGCTGTCGACGATCGGGGCTCCGTTACGCCCCGGCATCGTCCACCGACTGGACCGGGACACGAGCGGACTGATGGTAGTCGCGAAGGACGAAGCCGCGCATCGTGCGCTTTCCACGGACATTGCCGCACGAAAGATCGGTCGTGGGTATATAGCGGCCTGCTGGGGACGGCTCGAACCCGAACAGTTGACGATCGATCAGCCGGTGGGGCGGCATCCAAAGGATCGGAAGCGAATGGCGGTCGTCTCGACCGGACGACAGTCGGTGACGCACGTTCGGCGTCTCGAGCGGTTCATCGCGGCCGACCTCATCGCCGTGCGGCTTCAGACGGGACGCACTCACCAGATCCGCGTTCATCTGCTCGACGCGGGTCATCCGATCGTGGGAGATCCGATCTACGGGCGAGACTGGCAGCGTGGGTTTACGGGAGCGGGCGGCCGCTGGGCTGACGAGCTGGCTCGTCGATCGGGCCGGTTGTTCCTGCACGCCGCGCGATTGACTTTCCGCCACCCGATGACGGGGGAGCGATTGGCGTTCAGTTCTCCGCTTCCCGCGGTTCTCGCCGGGGCCGTCGACTGGGCACGCGACAGCACCGCGGCATGATCGGGAATTCAACTCGACGTCGCGTGTATTGGCGGATCCGATCGGTCGCACGCAATCTCGCCGGCCTCCGCCCGACATACCTGGCTGTCCTGCTGATCGGGCCTCTTCTGGCCGCGGTCCCGGACGCGGCGCGGAGCATTTCGGCCTCGCAGTCTTCGAAGCTGAATTTTCGGATCCGGGCGGAGGAAGGCCTCGAGGGGATTGCCCGCAGCATCGTGACCGACGCCGGAGCTACGGCCGAGTTTCCCGGAATCGGGTTGCCCGAGGCGTGGATTCGCGACACGGTCGAGCTGATCCTGCTCCGGGATCTCAGCGACCTGCGGGAAGCGGGATTCGGACAGCCGGAGCGGTGGGTTGCCGGTCTCGCCGATCCGGACGGCCTTCGGATCGCGCTACGTGCGGGAACCGAGCTCGAAACCCTGGCAACCTTGAGAACGGTGTTCCGGCACGAACTCGCACATCTGCTGGTGCACGCGGCGAGCGGTGGAAGAGCACCGCGGTGGCTTCACGAGGGATACGCGCAATTCGCCTCGGGCGCCTGGGGATGGGACGACGCATGGAAAATCCAGATTTCCCTGTTTCGGGGCGGGTCGGAATCCCTCAAGGACGTGGATCTTCGATTCCGCAGCAATCCTGAAGAGATCCGTCTCGCCTACCTGCTCTCGTATACCGTGGTGCAGGAACTGCACAGTCTCGGTGGCGACGCCGGCATCTCTGCCCTGTTCAACTCCCTGCGCAACGGGCACTCGCTGGACGTGGGCCTTCGACGCGTCTACGGGCTCACACAGGAACAATTCGAGCGTCAATGGCGGGCGACGGTCATGGACCGCTACGGCTGGCTGTATCTCCTTTCAAGAACTGCACTTTTCTGGCTCCTGATCACCGTCGTCGTGCTGACCGTCGGTCTGCGCCGCATGCGCCGTGATCGTCAACGCCTGGAGGAGATGCGAGAGCAGGAACTTCAGACGCCCTGCGAGGAGGATCTCTACGTTGACTACGGGCGATTCGAAGGGTAGTCTCAAGAGATGGACCGAAGCCGCTCGGATCGAGATGGAGCGATGCTCGAACGTCCACGATTTCTGGGCCTGCACGTCATGAACTGGGCGCTGCTGCTCGCGGGGGTCGTGGCCGTTTTGTTTGGGTATGTGTTGCTGAATCGGGGATCGGTTACAGCTGCACCGGTACTGCTGGTGCTGGGGTACATGGTTCTGATACCGGCAGGGCTGCTTGCGGGGCTTCGCCAGTCGGACGGACGAGAGGAAACGAAAGCAGGGGGCGAATAGCTCAGTTGGTCCAGAGCGCCTGCTTTACACGCAGGAGGTCGCAGGTTCGAATCCTGCTTCGCCCATACGCCCGACACGGCGGAGCTTGCAAGGCCGGTCTGGTTGCTCGGGCGCGGAACTTCGCCGTGAGTGAGGGTGTCGTAACAGTCTGACATGCCGAGATCGGCCTGTCCCGGCCCGATGGACGTCGGACAGAACTTCGAGGACGGAAGCATGAATCGAGTTTCAGGAACGACCATTCGGCTCGTAGTGAGCCTCGCAGCGGCTGTCGCCGTGTCATTCACGCAAGCCGATGTCGTGAATGCCCAGGAGGGCAATGGGGGCTCGGGCGGTCGCGCGCGCGTGCTCGTGGCTCCGCTGAAGTCGGGCGAGGGAGTCAAGAAGGACTTCGGCAAGAAGGTGTCGGAGGAAGTCCAGAAGGATCTGAGGGACTTCCCGACGCTCACCACGATCAATAGCAAAACGGTCAAGGATGAGCTCAAGCGTCTGAAGCTGGATGAGAAAGACCTCGGTCTGATCCAGTGGCGCCAGCTCGCCGGCCGCCTGGACGCCGACCTCGTGATGTACGGTGAGGTGAGCAGGGCGCCGGGCGGGAACGCCATAAACGTGAGTTTTGTGGAATCCCGGAGCGGCGACGAGTTGACGGTTCCGGAGTTCAGGGTTGCCGGCGACGGCAAGGACGAGGTCCGAGAGGCGGCAGACGTGATCGTCACCGCGTTTGAGGGCCAGGTCGAGTATCAGCGCGCAATCATGTTCTGCGGGGACTATCTGAGCGCCCAGCAATACGAAGATGCGATCCGCAACTGCGATGACGCTCTGACGCGAAATCCGGAGTCGATGACCGCCCGTTACCTGCGGGGTCGAGTGTACATGGGCATGGAGGACTACGAAAATGCCCGGACCGATCTCGCGAAGGTGGTCGAAGACAATCCGGCAGAGGTGCTGGCGCTCCAGTCCCTCGCCTATTCCGAGGCGCAGCTCGGGAATACCGAGCGGGCGACGGAGCTGTACCGGGAGTACTTGAACTTCAATCCCGGTGACGCCAGCGTACGGATGACCATTGCCTATGACCTCGCCCAGGCGGGTGCGTATGATCCCGCAATTGCACTGCTCGAGGAGGGGATCGAGGTCGACCCGACGAATGCGGATCTGTGGGAGTACCTCGGAAACGTGTCCTTGAACAAGGGTACCGCCTCCGAAGGGGAGGAAGGTGAGGCCACGATCACTGACGAAGACGCGGTCCGCAGGGCTGCCGAGGCGTACGACCAGGTTCTCCAGCTCAAGGGCGAGGAAACGAGTCCGGAGATTCTCCGGAACGTGATCGCCGCACACCTGGCGCTCGGCGACTACGATCAGGCCCTCGCATTCGCGGACCGAGCACAGGTGAGCCGGACGGACGATCCAGCCCTGTGGTCGATGCGGGCCGACGTGTACGGGAAGATGGATCGTCCCGCGGAAGCGGCTGATGCGATGGACGAGGTCCTCGCGCTCGACCCGAGCTATCCGAACGCTCACGCGCGCCGCGGGTTCTTCAAGCTCGCGGCCGGTGATACCGATTCGGCGATCGTGGACCTCCGGTTGGCGGTCCAGGACGGGACGGATCCCGACGCGGTGGCCAGCCAGATGCTCAGTCGCGGGTACAACGATCACTTCAAGGCCGGCCGGTACGACGATGCGATCAAGATGTTCACGGTCGGCGCCGAGTTCGCGCCGCCCGGTCGAACTCGGGACCAGCTGTATTTCTTTACGGCCTACGGATACTACCAGCAGGGTGTGCAGATCGATGCTTCCAACGAAGCAGCCGAAGCATGTGCTCCGGCACGTCGTGCTCTGTCGAAGTTTGAGCGGGTCCTGCCGAACCTGAATCGGGCCGGAAGCGAGCAACCGAACGCGCAGTCGGACATCCGCGAGAGCACGGACGTCTATCTGTACCGGCAGGAGCAGCTGATCAAGAAGGCATGCAAGTAGAGTAGAGACCGGGTTCGTCCGGCTCTCCGCCGGGCGCGGTTCAGGAGTTCGGGCCGGCAACAGCCGGCGATGAGACAGCGAAACGCCCGCCGAGACCACGGTCTCGGCGGGCGTTTTGACGTTGCATCAATCCGCCTGTCCGACCGATTCATGATGTTTCCCCGACAGTTCGACGGTCAGTCGATTTCGCGAGGATTCCGGGGTTGCGCGTCCCACAGACGAGGCATACTATGGGGAGCGGTGGGGAAAAGTGGGAAAGTGTGGGGATAACTCACACCTGTCGGAACGGAGCTAAGTGGGCGGTTTTCTCGGTAGTTACCTGTATCAGGTTGATGAGAAGGGTCGCGTGACTCTACCTGCGGCATTTCGGAAAGGCCGCGATGAGTTCGCGCCATTCGTCCTCATCCACGTACACGAGGACGCCCTGACGCTCTATCCGGAAGAGAATTGGCTGGAAGTGGAGGTCCGATTGCGGGAACACGCACGACGAACACCACGGGCCAGACACTTCGCACTCGGGCTCACTGCGAACGCGACGGTGCTTACGCCCGACCGGCAGGGGCGAATCCTGATTCCCGAGCGACTGCGGGAACGGGTGGGGATTACGGACGAGGCGCAGCTCGTCGGCGCGCTGGACAAGATCGAAATCTGGAATCCGGAGCGATTCGACGCTTCGGTGGAGGGAACGGGCGGAGACTTCGGCGACATGTTCGCCGGAATCTTTGCCTGACCCGCGGCATCGAGAGCGAAGCCCGATGGCGGCGGAGGAGTTCGCGCATGATCCGGTGCTCGCGGACAAAGTCGTCGAACTCCTCGCTCCGAACCGCGGCGGGACGTTTCTGGATGGTACGCTGGGTGGTGGCGGCCACGCCGAGCAGATCCTGGCCGCTGCCCCGGGAGCGCGGGTCGTAGGTCTGGATCAGGATCCTGATGCGCTGACTGCGGCCCGAAGACGGCTCGGTATCCGGGGGGACCGGGTCGTATTCATCAGTGGAAATTTCAGGGATGTGGCACAGATCGCCACGGACCTGTCCGACATAAGAGATCTGGCTGGAGCGCTGCTGGACCTGGGTGTCTCATCGTTCCAGATCGATTCGGAGGCGCGCGGGTTCTCCTTTCGCCGAGGCACACCGTTGAACATGCGGATGGGCGGGACAACCGGCGGAGGGAGGACCGCGGCCGACATTCTGAACACTGAGTCTGAACAGCAACTCGGAACGCTGTTTCGAGAGTACGGCGAAGAGCGCCGGTGGAGGGCTGTCGCGCGGGAGGTCATTCGACGCAGACAGTCTACTCCGTTTCGGACGGCGGACGATCTCGTCGCGGCGCTCACGACCGTTCTCGGACCGGGAGTCGACGCCCGGACCAAAGCGCGGCTCTTCCAGGCCCTGAGGATCGAGGTAAACGACGAAATGACTGCCCTGCAGGAGGCCCTGGCCGCGATTCGAGGCCTGCTCTCACCTCACGGGCGTTTCGTCGTCATTTCCTACCACTCGCTGGAAGACCGCATCGTCAAGCACGCGTTCCGGGAGTGGAGCCGGGACTGCGTCTGTCCGCCCGAACTCCCTGTCTGTCGCTGTCGTGGTGTGGCACTGGGCCGCGTCCTGACAAAAAAACCGTTGCGGCCGGACGAAGCCGAGATCCAACGGAATCCCAGGGCCCGCAGCGCGCGGCTCCGCGCCTGGGAAAAATCGTGAAGCGTCGGCAGGGCATCCGGAACTGGCGTCGGAAAGTGACCGCTGCTCTGACCCTCGCTGTTCTGGTGGCGAGTCTGGGGATCTCGGTCAGTCGAAGCGCGCAGGGAACGCGAATCGCGGCGGAGCTCGCGGATCTGCAGAGAGAGGAGCGCGCGCTCGAGGCACAGGCAGTCGAGGAGTGGATTCGGGTCGATTCCCTGGAGTCTCGCGAGCGAGTTCTCGAATCTGCCAGACAGTTGGGTCTCCGCCCCTCGCTGGAGGGCGAGATCCTTTACCTGCCCGATGTCACGGCGCCGTCGAGCGCCGGGAGCGCTGGCCAATGACGAAAGCCCCTGGTGCCTACTGTCGGGTCCACACAAGACGCTGCCGATTCCTGTCGATCCTGGTCCTGGTCGCGGCCGTGGCGATGACGGCCCGAGCGGCGCAGATCCAGCTGGTTCAGGCGGATCAGTGGCGAGCCCGTGCCGAGTCTCAGGGAAACCTCCATGGAACCCTGCCGGCAGCCCGCGGGGGCATCTTCGACCGCCACGGCCGGCCGCTCGCGGTTTCGACCGAGAAATTCGACGCGTTCTTCGCACCGGCCGAGAGTCGTGACGGCGCCCGGGATGTCGAGACGATCATCAGGATCGCCGAGTTGGACTCGCGCGCCGCGGCTCGACTGACGAAAGCGGAGCGGGGCTGGTCTCCGATCGGCCGGGTGGATGGTCGAGTGCGGGCCGGACTCGAAGAGGCGGTTCCCAGCGGTATTCACTTCCGTGCGGTTGTCACACGAGTGTATCCGGAAGGTGGAATCGCCCGGAGTCTTCTTGGAAGCGTGGACGAGACGGGAAAGGGACAGTCAGGTCTCGAACTCCTGTTCGACAGCCTGCTCGTCGGTACCGAGGGTGAAGTCGTCTGGCGGCGAGACGCCCGCGGTGAGCTTTACCCCGTGCCCGAGGCAGAGCGTTCGCTTCCTTTACCCGGCCGGGATGTCTTCCTGACGATCGACCTGGAGCTCCAGGAGATAGCCGAGCAGGCACTTGCCCGGGCGCTGGCCGAGACCGGCGCGTCCGGCGGTGATGTGCTGATGGCCGATCCACGGACCGGTGAACTGCTTGCCGTGGCCAGCGTGCGTAAGGATCGGAAGTTCGGTATTCCCGCGTTCACCGATCCTTACGAGCCCGGCTCTACGATGAAGCCGTTTCTCATCGCGACCCTGCTTCAGGAGAATCGGGCGACCCTCGACGATCGGGTTGACGTCGAAAACGGTGTGTGGCGGACCGCACATCGGACGATTCGCGATGTACATGGCTACGATTCGCTCTCGGTGGCGGAGGTACTCCTCCACTCGAGCAATATCGGAGCGGCCAAGCTTGCGAGGCGGCTCGAGCGGGGCCTGCAGTACTCATATCTGCGCGACTTCGGGTTCGGGACACCAACGGGTCTGCGGGTTCCCTCGGAATCGGCCGGGCTTCTACGTCGACCCGCGTCCTGGTCAGCGGTCAGTCAGGGCTCGTTGGCATTCGGGTACGAACTGCTGATTACCTCGGTGCAGCTGGTAGCCGCTTATGGAAGTCTGGCGAACGGGGGCGTGCTGATGAGACCGACCCTCGTGCGCGAGATCCGGGACATCAATGGTGATGCCTCCTGGCGGTCGGTTCCGGAGCCCGTTCGTCGCGTTATCCACCGGGACGTGGCCTCGCAAATCACCGAAGTCCTCACGTGGGTGGTGAACGAGAATGGGACAGGACGCAGGGCGGCTCTGGAGACTCTTCCTATCGCCGGTAAGACTGGCACGGTGCGCATAGCATCGAACGGCGGATACGACGAACGACGGTATACGGCGTCATTCGTTGGCTTCGCGCCGGCCGATGATCCGCGGCTTGTCATTCTCACGAAGCTGGAGGACCCGCAGGGGAAGTATTACGGGGGCGGAATCGCTGCGCCGGTCAGTCGGCGCGTACTGCAGGCAATGCTGGCCGGTCAGGACGCCGGTCTGATGGATGGGGCCGGTCCGGGACCGGGGATTGCACGCGGAGCCTTCCTCGGCAGCGACCTCGACTGGGGCCGTGCCTCGTCCGCAGTCGAACGTCGAGTTCCGGACGGAGAGCTTCGCACTGACAGCCGGCCGGCGTCCGTGTTCCGCTTCGTCGCGAATGGCGAAACGGCCACAGGGAAACTCGGACGGACTCCGGATCCCGAGTCGGATATGGCGGAAATCTCCGTGCCGGATGTGCGCGGCCTGGACGTTCGGGCCGCCGTCCGCAGACTGCATGGTCTGGGGCTGAAGGTAGAGATCCACGGAAGCGACAAAGTGACGGACCAGGTGCCGGCAGCCGGTATGACAGCTGTGCGCGGTGCCAGTGTCATTCTCCGTTGAGGCGGACTCGAAACACAAACTGCGAGCGGGCGGCCCGTGCGGGAAGTAAGTCGTGATTCTGACGGTTGAAGTCGAGCGGAGACTGCGGGACGCAGGTCTGCACGGATTCTGGGAGGGGACTCCGCCGCCCGGCTTCGAAGCGCTTCGGCTCGATTCCCGGACCGTCGGGCCGGGCGACCTGTTCTGCGCAATTCCTGGCATTCGTTTCGACGGCCACTCGTTCCTCGATCGGGTCGCGGCCGCCGGAGCGGCCGCCGCCATTGTCCAACATGCGGGGGATGCTTCCGGCCTTCCCTGCTTCGTCGTGTCTGATACCCGCGTCGCGGCGGCACACCTGGCGCAGCTGTTCGCCGGAGATCCCGTTCTTGAGCTGGACGTAATCGGGGTCACGGGAACGAACGGAAAAACCACGACAGCGGTTCTGCTGCGGCACCTTCTCGCGGTCCGAGCTCCTGCGGCGGCACTGGGAACGCTCGGCGTGACCAGGTTCGACGGGAGCTCGACCGGCGGACGTCTTACGACTCCGGATCCGCTGGACCTGGCCGAGATCTTTGCCGAGCTGGTGGCCGAGAATACGCACTTCGTAGCGATGGAAGTCTCGTCCCACGCGCTCGACCAGCACAGGGTCGACGCGATCCCGTTCTCGGTCGTGGTATTCACGAACCTGACCCGGGATCACCTGGACTATCACCTCGGCATGGATGCCTACCGGACCGTCAAGCTCCGGCTGGCGCGGCTGCTGCGACCCGGCGGCGTCTGCGTGGCAAACGCGGACGAGCCGGCGTGGGATGGAGCTGACTTCGGTAATGCCCGCGTGATCCGGTACGGCACCGGACGCGATGCGGACGTCAGGGCCGAGGAGCTGCGCATCGGGGCGAACGGCAGCGAGTGGGAGCTCGTCACGCCGGATGGCCAGGCCACGGTTCAATTGCCGCTCCTGGGCGCATTCAATGTCGCTAACGCTCTGGGGGCGGCCGCCGCAGCCTGGGCCGCCGGGCTCGATACGGAGTCGATCGCCCTGGGACTGAGCTCGGCCCCACAGATTCCCGGTCGGATGGAGGCGCTCGCGACGCGGCCAGCTCTCGTGGTCCGGGACTACGCGCACACCCCCGACGCACTGGAGCGCGCACTCCAGGCTCTCAGGCCCTCGGTACCCGGACGGTTGATCGTGGTATTCGGCTGCGGCGGAGATCGTGACCCCGGCAAGCGGACCCTGATGGGGCGGATCGGAGTGAGTGGCTCGGATATCGCCCTGATCACCTCCGACAATCCACGTACGGAGGACCCGGAGTCGATCGTCCGGGAGACGGTCTCCGACCTGGAGCCCGGTGACTGGGAGGCGATCGTCGACCGGCGGATGGCGATCGAGCGGGCCTTGAGCATCGCGACAGAAGGCGACGGTGTCCTGCTCGCCGGAAAGGGACACGAGAACTTCCAGGAGATAGACGGCGAGCGACTGCCGTTCGACGAGGCGGAGATCGTGAAATCTCTGCTCGTGGCGACAGGGGGAGGTCAGTGAGCGCGCGCTTCGAGGCACACGAGGTCCGGCGAGCGCTTGGCCTGGCCTCCTCGTCCAGCCGGATTGGCTTCGATTCCGTTTCCACGGACACTCGTCAATTGCGAAAGGGAGCGCTGTTCGTAGCACTGCGAGGCGAGCGGTTTGACGGTCACGAGTTTCTCGACCGGGCGGCCGGAAAGGGCGCAGTGGGTGCCGTGATCGAGCAGGGCCACGCGCTGCCGGATCTGGACCTCGAGTGGTTTGTCGTCCCCGATACCACGCAGGCACTCGGTGACCTCGCTCGCCACTACCGTCGGCGCTGCGCTGCGCGGGTGATCGGTGTGACCGGAAGCAGCGGGAAGACGACCGTGAAGGAGATGCTGGCCGGTGTGCTCGGAGCGGAACGGCCTACTCATGCGACTTCGGGAAACCTCAACAATCAGATCGGTCTCCCGCTGACGATTCTCGGCGCACCGCCCGACACCGAGTTCTGGGTGCTCGAGATGGGCAGTAACGCTCCCGGGGAGATCGCGCGTCTCGCGTCGATCGCGGAGCCTGACGACGCGCTCGTGACGACGGTCGGACCAGCCCACCTCGAAGGATTTCTGGACGAGGCCGGGGTGCTGCGCGAGAAGCTCTCACTCGTCCGCGCCGCCAAGCTCGCCGGGAGAATCGTAGTCGGCGAGCGACCGGAACTTCTCGGCGCAGCGGCAGCCGAAATTCGACCTGACGTGGTCGTCGCGGGACTCGAGTCCCGTTCCGACTGGCACCCGGACCGGTGGGAGGTCGGCGCCGAATCGGCGTGGTTCGAGCGCGCCGGGGAACGATACGAGGTACCGGTCGGAGGCGAGCACCATCTGCGCGACGCGGTGCTCGCGGCGGCCATGGCGGAAGCACTCGGTGTCGGATCCGGTGCGATCGCGAAAGGTCTGGCCGCGTACCGCCCGGTCGGCATGCGTGGATCCATCCGGCAGCTGGGCAGGTTGACGCTCGTCGCTGATTGCTACAACGCGAATCCGGAGTCGTTCGAAGCCGCGATCGAATACTGCGTGAACGCGTTCCCCGACCGCCGTCTGGCTGCGGTCGTTAGCTCGATGCTGGAGCTCGGTTCGCAGTCCGCAGCGGCCCACGAGCGTATCGCCCGGTCATTGATCGAGGCGGGATTCTGCCGGGTCGTGGCGCTGGGAGAATTCCGACCGGCGTTCGACGCGTTGTCTGCGACTACGAATGGCACGCGCGTCACCTCGGTGGCGAGACCGGCCGATGCCGTGAAGGCACTCGCGGCGGAGCTGACGGGAGACGAAGTGGTCCTGGTGAAGGCATCTCGCGGCGAGCGGCTCGAGCGGGTAGTAGACGGGCTCGCGGAACAGTTCGGGGCGGGGGACTGATGCTGTTTCACTACCTGTTCCCGCTCGCGGATCGCCACATTCTGTTCAATCTGTTTCAGTACATCTCGTTCCGGGCGGCAGGCGCCATGGTGACCGCGCTGCTCCTGAGCTTCATCGCGGGACCGCCGATCATCCGTCGACTCGAGGCGCGGAACATCGGGCAGGTTGTCAGGCTCGACGGGCCCAGGACCCATCGTCGAAAGCAGGGGACCCCTACGATGGGCGGGCTGATCATTCTCGTGGCCCTGACGGTCTCGACCGTTCTGTGGGCCCGGTTCGACAGTTGGTCGGTCGTCGCCGCTCTCAGCATGACACTCGGTATGGGCGCGATCGGCTTCACGGACGACTGGCTGAAAATCATCCGCCACGAATCGCGTGGTCTCATCGCCCGGCACAAGCTCGTGTGGCAGTTCTCGCTCGGGCTCGCGTTCGGAACGTTATTGGTCGTAACCACTCCCGATGCGCGCGACGTCACGCACCGGCTGGTGCCGTTCTTCAAGAACGTCCACCTGGTATTCGTGCCGCTCGTATTTCCGCTGTTCGCGGCTCTCGTCGTTGCAGGAAGCGCAAACGCCGTCAACCTGACCGATGGGCTCGACGGACTGGCGGCCGGCCTGTCAGCCATCGCGGCACTGACCTTCGGTGTGTTCGCATACGTCATGGGGAGAGTAGACACTTCGTTCTACCTCGGACTGCCGTACCTCGCCGACGCGGGCGAGTTGACCGTGTTCTGCGTGGCGGTTGCCGGGGCGGCGATCGGATTCCTGTGGTTCAACGCTCCCCCGGCCTCGGTGTTCATGGGCGATACGGGGTCACTGGCGCTCGGCGGAGCGATCGGTACCGTCGCGGTACTGCTGAAGTCGGAACTCCTGCTCCTCATCGTAGGCGGGATCTTCGTAGCGGAAGCTCTTTCCGTGATGATCCAGACCGGCGGGTTCAAGCTCACGCGCTGGCGCACGGGTACGGGGCGACGGGTGTTCAGGATGGCACCGTTGCACCACCACTTCGAGCAGCTGGGCTGGCCTGAGACCCGGGTCGTGATCCGGTTCTACATTGTCGCCATCATTTTCGCGCTCGCCGCCCTGGCGACGATGAAGGTCCGATGATGAAGCGCGAGCCGGCATTCGCGCCAGGAGACCGTGTGGCGGTCATCGGACTCGGAGTCTCGGGCAGTACGGCCGCACTGCTGGCACGCGTCGGTGGGGCGGAGGTGTATGCGAGCGACTCGGCGGCGGGACCGCGACAGGTCGCCGCGGCCGAGCGGCTCCGGGCCAAAGGCATCGCGGCCGAGGCCGGACGTCACGACATGGACCGGATTCTCGAATCGGATCTCGTCGTCACGAGTCCCGGGATCAGTCCGTTCTCCGACGTCCGCCAGGCGGTGACCGCCGCCGGAATCCGGACGATCGCAGAAGTCGAGCTGGCATACCGCAATCTGACCAGTCGGGTGATCGCGATCACGGGTACGAATGGAAAGACGACGACTACGCAGCTGACGGCCCACCTGCTGAAGTCGTCCGGCATCGATGCCGAGGCCGTCGGAAACGTAGGACGTCCGCTATCCGAATGCGCTCTCTCAGAGCGACAGCCCGACTGGGTCGTGGTAGAGCTCAGTTCATTCCAGCTCGCCGACCTCGACTCGTTCGAGTCGGAGATCGGCGTTCTGCTGAATCTCTCGCCTGATCACCTGGATCGATACAGGGACGTCGACAGCTATTACGGAGACAAGGCACGGCTGTTTGACAGGGCGAGTGCGGATCCGAGCTGGGTGCTGAACGCGGATGATCCCGCCGTGCTCGAACTGGCCGCCAGAGCGTCCGGGCGACGATTCCTGTTCTCGGTCGAAAGCGAGGTTTCAGTCGGAGCGTGGAGTAACCCGGAGGGAGGACTGCTTGCCCGGCTGGTCGAGGGTGACTCCCCCGTTCGGTGGGCGCACGTGGACGATATTCCCCTGATCGGCCGGCACAACGTGTCCAACGTCCTCGCCGCCTGCCTCGCGGCGGTAGCTGCCGGAGTCGATCCCCGGACGCTGTCGGCCTCGTTGCGGAGCTTCCGTGGGCTTCCGCACCGATTGCAGCCTGTCGCTGAGCGTGCCGGAGTCCTGTGGGTGAACGACTCGAAGGCGACAAACGTTTCCGCGGCCGTGGCCGCGGTGAACGCGTTTGACCGACCGGTCATTCTCCTGCTCGGCGGTCGGCACAAAGGTCAGCCGTATGCTGCGCTGGCAGACGCGGCAAGACAGCGCGCTCGCGCCGTGATCGCGTTCGGGGAGGCGGCGCCCCTGATCGTGTCCGAGCTGAGGGGTGCGGTGGAAACCGTCGTGGTCGAGTCGGGGCTCGACTCCGCGGTGAGGGCGGCCGCCGACCTGGCGCAAGCGGGCGACGTCGTGCTGTTGGCGCCGGCGTGCTCGAGCTACGACATGTTCCCGAATTACCTGGAGCGGGGCCGAGCCTTCGAAGCGGCAGTAGTCGGTCTGCAGCCGGTGGAGTCGGCTCCGTGAAGCGGGATCGACCCACGAGAGCGGGAGCGCTCGGACTCCGCGGATTCCCGGTTCGACCGGCGGTCGACTCTCCTTCCGCCTCGGGCCGCGGACTGCTCGTCGCAACCCTCGTCCTGGTGGGCTTCGGTCTCCTGTCGGTGTACAGCGCGAGCTCGTACGTGGCCCAACAGGCAGGTCGCCCGGACACCTACTACCTGTTCCAGCAGGCGAATCGTGCCGGAATCGGGTGCATGGTGATGGCTGCCGCCAGCATTCTCGATTATCGGGTGTACCGCCGACTCGCGTGGCCGATTCTCGCGATCACGACCATTCTGCTCGTTCCGCTCGTCCTCCCCGGAACCGAAGCGATCGCGCCCACGGTCAACGGGGCCCGCCGGTGGCTCGACCTGGGGTTCACGATGCAGCCATCGGAGCTCACGAAGGTGGCGGTCGTGATCTGGACGGCCGCACTGGCGGTCAAGAAACAGGACTCGCTGCACGATTTTCGCGAGGGAATCTTCCCGTTCCTCATCGTTCTCGCGCCAGTCTGTCTGCTCGTGCTGCTCGAGCCGCACTTTTCCGCAGCGATGTGGATCGCCGTCCTCGCCGGCACCGTCCTGTTCGCAGCCGGAGCGCGTATCGGGCACTTCGCTCTGCTCGGCGCTTCCGTCATGGTTCTGGCAGCGACCCAGGTTGCGACAGCCCAGTATCGACTGCAGCGGTTCATGGCGTTTCTCGATCCGGAGACGGCGGCCGGCGCCGGCGGTTATCAGCTCAAGCAGTCGCTGATCGCAGTCGGCTCCGGTGGACTGACCGGAGTGGGTTTCGGGCGGAGCACGACGAAGATGCAATTCCTCCCGGAGCCGCAGAACGACTTCATCTTCTCGATCATCGCTGAGGAATGGGGATTCATCGGTGCAGTCGCGGTCATCGGACTATTCGCCCTGTGGGTGCACCTGGGCTTCCGCGTCGCCCGTTCCGCGCCGGACCTGTTCGGGCGTCTCCTCGCCACCGGGATCACCGCCGGTGTCGCGCTCGGGGCATTCGCCCACATCGGCATCGCACTCGGTTTGCTCCCCACCACCGGAGTCAACCTCCCGTTCATCAGCGCGGGTGGCACGAACCTCGTAATCACGCTCGGAGCCACCGGGATCCTGCTCAACGTGTCTTCGGCGAAGGCCCGCGGACGATGAGCGCCCGGATCCTGCTCGCCGGCGGCGGAACCGGCGGACACCTGTACCCGGCCCTGAACCTGGCGACCGCGCTTCGAGCTGCGCGGCCCGACGTGGAACTCATGCTTGTCGGAGCGTCACGCGGAATCGAGGCCACTGTGCTCCCGAAGGCCGGCGTTCCATATCGGCTGCTCCCGATGCAGCCATTCCGTCGCGGTCGAGTGGTGAGGAACTGGCGGCTCGCTGCATCTGCGCCCGCGGTGATGAACGGCATGCGACGCCTGTTCAACGAGTTGGATCCGGACGTCGTCGTCGGTACCGGCGGGTACGCGTCGGGTCCCGCGGTTCTGTACGGACTGTTGTCCGGCCGAAAGACCGCTCTTCAGGAGCAGAATGCATTCCCCGGCCTGGTGACCCGACGACTTGCCCCGAAGGTGGACCGAATCTTCCTCGGCTACCCGGAGGCGGTTGAGCATCTTTCTCCCGGTCCGCACACCGAAGTGTTCTCGTGGGGAAATCCCGTGGCGAACCCGACGACGTCGTCCCGGAATGAGACAGAGGAAGACGGGTTCCACTGGCCGCGCGGCCGGGTCGCCGCGGTAATCGGAGGAAGCCAGGGGGCGAGAGGTCTGAACGAGCGGTTGCTCGCGGACCTCGAATCCGCGACGGAATGGCCATCTGACACGACACTCGTGTGGATCACGGGACCGAACCACTACGCGTCAGTCTCGACCGCGGTTGCCGACGGTCGGTGGTCGGATCGGATTCTGGCGGTTCCGTACGTGGATGACCTCGGCGGCCGATTGTCAGGTGTGAGCCTCGCGATCTGCCGGTCGGGCGCGATGCTCTGCTCCGAGTTGGGCGCTGCCGGCGTGCCGGCGGTGCTCGTGCCATTCCCCGCAGCGGCGGCGGACCACCAGCGACACAACGCAGCGGCGCTGTCCGCATCCGGAGCGGCAGTGATGCTCGAGGAGCGATCGATGCAGAGCGGTGAGTTATGGGAGTCGGTCCTTGATCTGTTGCGCGAAGAGGACAGGCTGCAAGAGATGGCTTCCGCCATGAGCGCCCGCGGACGTCCCGGCGCGGCCGATCGGATCGCCCGGGAACTACTCGATCTCGCCGAGCGGGGAGACGATGGTGAGTTCGAGTCGCGGGAGATGGAGAGCGGGGAGGCTGATGCTCGTGGCTGATCGGTACCCGCGATTGTCGGATCTCCCGAACCCTGGCTCCCGGGTGCACCTGCTCGGGGCGGCCGGAGCCGGAATGCGTGCACTGGCTGCGGTACTGATCGACGGTGGATGGGAAGTCTCGGGCTCAGACCGCGACATGGCAGCGGTCGCCTCCCTCTCCGCGATCGGCCTGACTCCCCTGTCTGACTCGGACGCCTCGGCCGCCACCGATGCAGATGTGCTGATCCGGAGCTCGGCCATCCCGGACGAGCACCCGGCTCTCTCCGCGGCACGTGAAGCCGGCATCCCGGTCCTGAAACGGGCCGCCGCGGTCGCAGCCCTGGTGAACGAGCGGCGGCTCGCGGCCGTGGCCGGAACGCACGGCAAGACGACGGTGACGACGATGCTGGGTCTGGCCCTCGAAGCCGCCGGCAGGGATCCCCTGGTCCTCACAGGTGGCCACGTATCCGAGTGGAGCGGAAACGCGCGGATCGGAGGAGGCCCGGAGGCCGTGGTCGAGGCAGACGAGTACGACCGATCGTTCCTCCAGCTCGATCCGTCGCTCGCAATCGTAACATCCGTCGAGCCCGAGCACCTGGAATGCTACGGCGGCGAGACCCAGTTGAGATCCGCATTCGAGACGTTCGCCGCTCCCGCTGCCGATCGAATCGGTGTGCTCGTGTGCGCAGATGACGCGGGAGCCCTCGAGCTCGCGGGGCGGATCGGTTCCTCCCTGAGCTACGGGTTCTCCGCTTCGGCAGACTACCGGGTCGAAATCGTAGCGACCGCCCCCGACGGGCAGCGCTGCCGGGTGAGCGGCCCGGAGCTGGAGCTGTCGTTCGATCTCGCGGCTCCCGGCGCTCACAACGTCCAGAACGCTGCCGCTGCACTCGTTTCAGCGATCCGTCTGGGAGCCGAGGCGGACACCATCGGCGGCTGTCTGCGCCAGTTCCGGGGCGTGGATCGGCGGCTCCAGGTTCTCGGCTCCCGCGACGGCGTGGTAATCGTGGACGACTACGCGCACCACCCGACGGAAGTTCGCGCTTCGGTCTCGGCACTACGGTCCGCATGGCCCGGTGCGCGACTGATCGTCGCATTCCAGCCGCATCTCTACAGCCGGACGCAGGCGATGGCGGCGGAATTCGGGCGCGAGCTGTCCGCGGCCGATCTGGCGCTCGTGCTGCCGATCTACCCGGCGCGTGAGGAGCCGATCGAAGGCGTGGATGCAGGACTCGTGGTACGGGAAGCGCCGGGACACGTCCGGGAAGGCAGAGTGGACGAGGCCGTAGATCTCGCCTCGGAGGCTCGCGGCGAGACGGTGATCGTGTTCATGGGTGCCGGGGATGTCACGGATGCCGCGCACCGCGCGGCGAGGGAGCTCACGGGTGATGCGCTGGGAGTCTGAGGTGAATCTCGCGGACGAGGTCCGCTGGCGGATCGGGGGCGCGGCTGCCCGCTTCGGCCGCGTTTCCTCGGTCTCGCATCTGATCGAAGCGCTGGCCGACCTGGCGGGAGAGCCATTTCTCACGCTGGGGTGGGGGGCAAACCTGCTCGTCGCTGATCGCGGCGTCTCGAGTCCCGTACTCGTGCTCGGGGATGAGCTCGACTCGATCCGGACAATTCCCGGAATCATTGAGGCCGGCGGTGCCGCTGGCCTCCCTGCGCTCGTCGGTGAAGCACGCCGTATCGGAGCTGAGAGCTGGTGCTTTCTCGAAGCTGTGCCGGGGAGTGTCGGCGGAGGCCTGCGGATGAACGCCGGTTCCACCGACACGGGAATCTGGGATCGGGTGATCGAGGCGGAGGCCGTGACTCCAGACGGCGAACTCGTCCGGCTGACGGCGGCTGACGCTCGGCCCACGTATCGGCGGGTCGAGATTCCGGAGGAATGGGTGTTCACGTCGGCCCGGTTCAAGACCAGTCCTGGCGATCCGGAAGCAGTCGAGGCCGAGCACTTCGAACGCCGGCGAAGGAAGGTGGCGACCCAGGTCTACGACCTCCCGAGCTGCGGGTCCGTGTGGAAGAACCCCGGGGCCGGGTGGGGATCGGCCTGGGAACTGGTGGAAGCGGTCGGAATGCGGGGTGCCCGGACAGGAGGGGCTCAGATCACTGAAAAGCACGCGAATTTCATCGCGAATCTCGACCAGGCGAAGGCGGAGCACGTGCTCGCGCTGATGTGCGAGACTCGACGCCGGGTTCTGGAGCAGGTCGGGATCGCGCTGGAGCCGGAAATCCGGTTCTGGGGCTTCGAGACCGAAGAGCTCCAGTCCGTGGGGGCCGTCTCGTGACCCGGCAGAGCCGGCGCAGACTCACGGTCGCTCTCACGAGCGCGCTCGTTGGAATCTCGAGCCCCGTCTGGGGTCCCCCGATTCTCCGCGGGATTCCCGCGTTCCATGTGAAGACGGTCGATGTTGTCGGGACTCGATTCGCATCCGATGCGGACCTCCGACAGATGTCGGGGATCGATTCTCTGTCTTCGATCTGGGACGACCCGGGCAGCTGGGAATCATCGATCGTCGAACATCCCCTGGTCGCGGAAGCTCGTGTGGTGCGGGCCGGACCGGATCGGTTGCGGATCGAGGTACGAGAGGTCAGGCCTGTCGCGCTGGTTCCGGTTCCCGGGCTCGTAGCAGTGGATGGGGATGGGTATCGGCTCGACGTGGATCCTGCCGTGCACAGGCTGGACTTACCGATTCTCCGGGATGCCACGATCGACTCAGCCACTGGACGAATTCGTGAAGAGGAAGCGAGGCGATCACTCGCTGTCCTGGAGGAGATCGATCTACTGGCGCCGGAGTTCGTGGAACGAGTCTCCGAAGTCCTGCCGCTCGACTCGGAGGCGTTCGATCTGAAGCTGATGGACGGAAGTATCGTCGAGAGCATCACGCTGCCCTATCGGGACGCGTCGCGGGCCTTCCTTCAGGCGGCAGCCGCAATCCAGGCCGCGGCAGAGCGGGGAGTCATCGTATCGGCCGATGCCCGGTACGCCGAGAAGGTCTTTGTGCGCACTGGAGGTGAGCGGTGATGAACGGTACCCGCTGTCTGGCCGGCCTGGATGTCGGATCCGAGACCACGTGCGCAGTTCTCGTGGAACTGAGCGTCGCGTGGGGAGACGGCGATGTCGAGGCCCGGGTCCTGGGGATCGGAGAGGCACCGACATCCGGTGTCCGGAATCGTGTCGTGACAAACCTGGACGCCGCCACCGAATCGATCAGGGAAGCTCTCCGGCTGGCCGAGGAGATGGCCGGTGCCGAGGCATCCGTCGTGTATGCCGGCATTTCCGGTGACCACGTGGAGGTAGACAGCTCCACCGGGGTCGTGGCGATCTCGGGCCGGGAGATCCTCCCGCGGGACCTCGACCGGGTTCACGAAGTGGCACGTGCGGTCGTGGTTCCGCCGGACCGGGAGCTCCTGCACGCGATTCCACAGGACTACGTGGTCGATGGAATTCCGGCCGTGCAGGACCCGACCGGGATGGAGGCTACCCGGCTCGAATCCGAAGTCTGCGTGGTGACTGCCGGCTCGGTTCCGGCTCAGAACCTCCGGAAGGCGATCGACCGGGCCGGATTCAGACTCGAGGAACTCGTTCTCGCTCCGCTCGCCACCAATCTCGCAGTGCTCTCCGAGGAGCAGCGACGTGCGGGAGTCGTGGTGGTGGAGATCGGTGCAGCGGCTACCGAAGTACTCGCATTCAAAGACGAGCGACTCCGGCTGTTCGCGACCCTTCCCTGGGGAGGCGCGACGGTTTCAAGCGACATCGTGAAAGGACTCGGAGTATCGGCGGCCGAGGCCGAGCGCCTCAAGGCGGAGCACGGGAGCGCGCAGACGAAGCGCGTCGATGCATCGGAAATGCTCGAGATCCCCGGGCCGACTCCGGGAACCGTACGCACCGTCTCGAAGGAACTTCTCGCCCACATCATCGAGCAACGGCTGGACGAGATGCTCGGACTCATCTACGACGAGCTCGATTCCCGCGAACTGCTCGACGGGTTGCAGGCAGGAGTGGTTCTGGCCGGCGGGACGGCTCGAATGGACGGCGTAGTCGAGCTCGCCCAGGAAGTGTTCAATCTCCCGGTCGCACTTGGCGAACCGGGGCCCGGCCTGTCCGGGCTCGTGGATGCGGTACGGAGGCCCGAGTGCGCCACGGCGGTGGGACTGGCGCTGTACGGACGCCATCGCCGGGCGGAAAGACCGGTCGGCTCCGCCGTGCGCGCGATCGGGCGCGTGTCGAGTTGGTTCAGGGAGTTCTTCTGATGGCACGGGATCGGACTCGTGAAGGAGCCGCCACTGGGAGGCGGTCGCCTGAGCGGCGAATGACCCGAAGGGACGGAAGCGCAGGGAAAACGCTCGAACGGGAGGGACAGATGGTATTCGAGTTCGACGACGGCGGAACACGCAACGCGCGGATGAAAGTCGTGGGTGTCGGCGGCGCTGGAGGAAACGCCGTGAACCGGATGATCGACGAGAACCTCGATGGAGTCGAGTTCGTCGCGATCAACACGGATGCGCAGGCGCTGAAGAACTGTGAAGCCCACATCAGGCTTCAGATCGGCCGCAAGCTCACCCGAGGTCTCGGTGCGGGGGCGCGTCCGGAGGTGGGGAGACAGGCGGTCTCCGAGAACGAGGAAGAAATCCGGAAAGCCATGGATGGCGCTGACCTGGTGTTCGTAACCGCTGGAATGGGCGGTGGGACAGGTACTGGAGCTGCTCCACGGGTCGGTCAGATCGCTTCCGAGCTCGGCGCCCTGGTGATCGCGATCGTGACACGCCCGTTCCTGTTCGAGGGCAAGAAGAGGATGCGTCACGCCGATCTCGGCCTGAAGGATCTGCGTCGAGCCGTCGACACGTTGATCGTAGTTCCGAACGAGCGACTGCTGTCGGTCGTGGGGAAGGGAACGACGTTCCGTGAGGCTTTGAAGAAGGCGGATGAAGTCCTGCTCCACGCCACCCAGGGCATCTCAGATCTGATCAGCGTCACCGGCGAGGTCAACGTGGACTTCGCGGATGTCCGCACGGTGATGTCGAACCGCGGTGCGGCGCTCATGGGTACGGGGGAAGCAACCGGGGAGAACCGGGCGGTCGAGGCCGCTCAACAGGCGATTTGCTCACCGCTTCTCGACAACGTATCCATCCACGGAGCTACGGGTGTGCTGGTGAATATCTCCGGTGGGATGGACCTGGCGATCGACGAGGTCACGACGATCAACTCGATCGTGCAGGAGGCCGCCGGTGACGAAGCCGAGATGATCTTTGGAGCCGTACACGATCCCGATCTGGACGGCCGGATTCGGGTGACCGTGATCGCCACCGGGTTCGGGGACGAGGTGGACGTCGAGCCCGTTCCGACGCTCAAGGTCGTTCCGGCCACTCCGGCGCCGCTGGAAGCGCCGCCGCGATTGGTGAGGATGGCTGGTGGCGGGCCCGAGGCGTTTGACGCACGCCGGGACCAGATTCGCGGACAGATAGGATCGCGTCTGCAGCTCGAGGACCTGGAGATACCGACGTTTATCCGGAGGCAGATGGACTGACGTCGCCTGAACGGCCACCGGGAGTGAGGACAGTGATTTGAAGCACCAGCCGACAGAGCCGGCTTCGGCCGGCAATGGCGCGCCAGGCGTGTCAATTCCGCGGATCGGAGCCGTGCTCCTGTCCGTGGCGCTGCTCCTCATTCTTGTCTCTGCGATCCGCCGCAGTGGATCGGACGCTACCGACCGGGAGTCGATAGTGCCCGTCGTCGTCGTACCCGCTCCTGTCCCTCCCGTGAGCGAGTACGACACGCTCGGGCCCGGAGAAACTCTCGGAGAGCTGCTGGCGGCGAACGGCGTGAGCGGTCCCAGTACCTATACGCTCACGGAAGTGGTGCGCGAGTACAAGAACCCGCGATCGCTCCGCGCCGGCCTGGTGGTCCGGTTTACGGCAGACCCCGGTAAGGAGCCCGATCGAATCGTCCTGCAGCTGAACCCGGACTCGCTGCTGGATCTGATCGCCGTGGACTCCAGCTGGACGGCTGTCGTGCACGAAGTCCCCGTGCGGATGGACACGGTGATTCTCGGTGGTCTGATCGAATCGAGCCTGTGGCTCGCCGATCTCAGCGGCGAAGTCTGGAAGCTCGGTGAGGACGAATTCAGCGAGTATGTATTCGACCTGGCGGACGTGTTCGCGTGGAAGATCGATTTCACGCGCGATATTCGACGCGGGGATGCCTTCCGGGTGGCGATCGAGCGCGAGCGACGTCCGGACGGATCACTCCGGTCGCGACGGTTCCTTGCCATCGAGTTGCGGAATCGCGACCGGGTGCTCCAGGCGATCCCGTTCACCCGCCCTGGCGGACGCAGGGAGTACTTCGACGTGGATGCGGAAGCGCTGCGTGGAGTGTTCCTCCGGTATCCTGTTCCCTTCCGGATCACGAGCGGGTTTTCGTCGCGTCGGTATCACCCGGTTCTGAAGCGGAATCGGCCGCATCTCGGGATCGACTACGGGGCACCGCACGGGACACCGGTCAAGGCGACGGCCGCCGGAACGGTGGTCCGCGCGGGAACCTGGGGCACCTTCGGCCGGATCGTCGAGATCCGTCACGTGAAGAGCTTCAGCACCCGTTACGCGCACCTGAGCTCCATTGTCAGGGGAGTGACTGTCGGCGCATTCGTCCAGCAGGGACAGGTGATCGGGCGGGTCGGGTCCAGCGGTCTCGCGACCGGGCCCCACCTGCACTACGAATTCCTGCAGGGCGGAAAGCACCGGAACCCGGCCACCCTGGATCTCCCGTCCGCCGAGCGGCTGGAGGAGGAGTACCTGGAGTCGTTCCGGGTCGAGCGGGATGAAGCGCTCGCCCTTCTGGATGCGGTGCCGCTCCCCGTACCGTCGCCGGCTGCCGCGGCGGAACCCGCGGTAGCTGACTGACCCGGGGCCGGGGATGCTCTCCGGCCCGGTCGTGTGGTTGTCCGGCTCGGCGATCGCGGCCGCGGCGGCCGCGTGGATCCGCTACGGCCTTCGTGAAGAAGCGGTGCCCGGCAGGACGGGCCCCGGGATACTGTTCGCGATTGCCCTGTTCCTGATCCTCGCTGGTCTCGTCCTGCCCCCGCTTCGACCCTCCCCGACCGCTCCCACGCCGCGCGTCGCGATCCTGGATATCTCAGCGAGCATGGACCTTCCGAGTCTTCCCGGAGGACCGACCCGGCTCGACTCCGGCCGGGCGGAAGTTCAGCGTCTGGCGCCGGATCGCGTGGTGGCTTTCGGGATGTCGGCCACGGCCGCTGTCGAGCCGACGGAGCTGGATCGTGTGATCGAGGCGGTGGATCGCGCGGGGAGCCGACTCGCGACCGCGTTCCGGGTGGCTCGCGCCGCGGGTGCTGACAGCGTCGTCTTGATCACCGATGGGGAGTTGGAGGACCGCGAGGACTCGAGGCGGGAAGCGGAGCGACTGGGTCTTCAGGTGCGTGAGATCAGGACGGCGCAATCGGTGATTCGAACTACCGTGCGGGATGTATCGGCTCCTGGCCGGGTCTCGGCCGGCGACACGATCTCGTTCGCGATCGAGATCTCGACGCCTGCGAGCGGAGGAACGACACCGGGTGACGATTCGGTCACGGTCACGGTCGAGGGACCGGCCGGTACGAAAGACACGGTTCGGGTAGAGCGCCCGTCTGCGGGACGCAGCAGGATCGTACAGCTGCGGATTCCGGCACCGGGTGTCCGCCAGGAGTCTGCCTGGCGCCGGTTCGGCGTATCACTCGACCCCGGGGCGGACCCACTGGAGGCGGAACAGAGGCGGACCGTGTGGGTCGAGATCACCCGGGGCAGGGCAGGTGTCGTCCTGGTTTCCATCGATCCGGACTGGGAGCCGCGCCAGCTTCTTCCGGTCCTGGCGCGGGCGAGCAGCGGGGGTGCGCGGGCGTACCTGCGAATCGGGCCCGATCGATGGGTGAGGGTCGGGACCGTCCCGGAGCCGATCACCGGTACGCGGGTGCGCTCCGAGGCCGCTGGCGCGGAGATGCTGGTCGTGCAGGGCGGTATGGCCGAACTTCCCCCATGGCTTCGCGACCTTACGGGTCGCCACTCCCGAGTCCTTGTCCTGGCGCGAGGCAGCGGGAAGCTGCCCGGAAGCGACTTCGCCGTCGGAACGCCGGTGGAGGGAGAATGGTTTCCCGTGCTGCCATCTCCCTCGAGCCCGGTCGCGGGGTCTCTGTCGGGTCTCGAGGCGGAAGGGCTCCCTCCGGTCGCCGCTCTACGCTCTGTCCAGGCTGCTGGAGCGTGGCCAATTCTCCAGCTTCGGCGAGACCGTCGCGGGGACGCGCTGCCGGCGGCGGTCGGATTCGTAACCGAACGCGGTCGGCGGGTGCTGGTGCTGGCCGAGGGGACCTGGCGGTGGTCGGCTCGAACCGGTTCCGCCCGGGCGGTGTATCGCGGTTTGTATGCAGGAATCACGGGATGGCTGCTCGGGGACTTCCGTCGCGTTCCGGTGAACCTGGCCGCGGACCCGGCTGACGGACAGGCGTCGATCGCCTGGAGCATTGCACCGGGCGTTGTGGATCTCGTCATTGCGATCCGTGACTCGACCGGAAGCGTGGTGTGGACAGACTCGATCGGCATACCCGCGGATCGGGTCGAGGGACCTGACCTTCCGGAGGGCGATCTGGAGTACGAGGCACGAGGACAGCTGGAGGGCGCAGCCTTCGTGGTCGGCCGTCCGTTCGCCGTCGCCGGACCAACAGTGGAGCTGAGTGGCCGGGACGTCGGTGCCTCGCTCACCACGCGTGCGCCGACGTCATCGTCCCGACGGCCTGCGGGACGACGAACGGTACCTTCACTCTGGCCGTACGTGCTCGCTGCCGGCCTCCTGTGCGCCGAGTGGACCTGGCGCCGCCGCCTCGGTCTTCGTTAGAGAACGCGCGCACGGGAGACAGGGCCGGGAGAGCGAATTGGACTCAAATGCCGAATGACCGAATAATGATGGAAGAAAGATCAGGCAAGCCGAAGCGGGGAGCGGCACGCTCGCTGTGGCAGAAGATCGTCGACGTTTCGCTGACGGACGTCAGCACCCTGGTGAAGGGGATCGACGAAGAGTCGATCGAGGCTCTCGAGCAGGTACTTCTCGAAGCCGATTTTGGTGTGGATGTCACGATGGAGCTGGTTGAAGAGCTCGAACGAGCCGCTCAGCGGGGGAAGGTGAAGTCGGAGTCCGACTTGAGGGAATTCCTCGCCGAGCGGATCCGATCCGTATTCGACGAGGCGAGCAGCGCGGGCGTTCCGAAGCCAGCGGTGATTCCGGAAGCGACAGACGGACCGCACGTGATCCTCCTGTTGGGTGTCAACGGAACCGGGAAGACCACGACGGCCG
>PVMK01117765.1_pt1 | contig 55931 bp, 55 predicted proteins | sample 1853481 | NCBI WGS metagenome assembly PVMK01 (sample SAMN08533507, study PRJNA380276) | Marine sediment metagenome, whole genome shotgun sequencing project.
CCATTCAGGATATAGCAGATTATGTTGGAGACAGCTTAGGCCTTTCCTATAAAGCGGCTGAGGTAGATGCTGATATCATTGTTTTTGCCGGTGTTCATTTTATGGCAGAAACAGCCAAAATTTTAAACCCCGCTAAAAAGGTCATTCTCCCCGATCTGAATGCAGGTTGTTCCCTGGCAGAATCCTGCAGTGCTGAAGATCTACAAGCATTCAAAGATGAACATCCGGATCATCTTGTTGTTACTTATGTTAATACTTCGGCAGAAGTTAAGGCTATAAGTGATTTATGCTGTACCTCCTCCAATGCTAAAAAAATTGTAGATTCTATACCCTTAGACCAACCGATCATTTTTGCTCCTGATAAAAACCTCGGTGCCTGGATACAAAAAGAGACAGGACGGGAAATGTTGCTTTGGGATGGTGCATGTATAGTTCATGAGGCATTTTCCATTGATAAATTGATAAAAACACATCAGAAAAATCCAAAGGCAATTATTATTGCCCATCCGGAGTCGGAGGACCATATATTAAAAACTGCTTCATATATTGGATCTACATCCGGTATGATAAATTATGTCAAAAATAATCCGGCAGAAGAATTTATAGTGGCCACCGAGGCCGGTATCTTACATGAAATGCAAAAAGAAGTACCAGAAAAAAAACTCATTCCGGCACCGGCCGTTGAGGACAATACTTGTGCTTGCAGCGAATGTCATTTTATGAAAATGAATACCATGCAAAAATTGTATTTGTGCATGAAATACGAACTTCCGGAAGTAATAGTGCCTGAAAAAATTAGAGTTAAGGCTTTAATACCCATAGAAAGGATGTTAGAAATTTCATCTAAAAAATGAGTGTCTTCAAATCGGATATATTGATCTTAGGTTCCGGTGTTGCCGGACTGACCTCAGCAATAAAAATTGCAAAAAATCTACCCAATCATGATATCTTAGTACTTACCAAGGCTGCCGACAATGAAACCAATACAAAATATGCACAGGGTGGAATCGCTTCTGTATGGGATAAGCTCGATAGCTTTAAGGAACACGTGAAAGACACTATGATCGCCGGGGATTTTTTAAGCGATCCAGATGTGGTTAAATTGGTGGTTGAAAATGCTCCGAAATGCATGAAGCAATTGATGGCATGGGGTACAGATTTCGATCTAAATAAAAAAGGAGAAATAGATCTTGGTAAGGAAGGTGGTCATTCGGCGAATAGAATATTACATCATAAAGACATTACAGGGGCAGAAGTAGAAAAAACCTTATTGGATCAGGTAGAAACCCTTAAGAATATTTCTTTGCTCTCCTATCATTTTGCCATTGATTTAATTACCAACCATCATCTTAAAGGAGAAGAGAAATTAAAATCAAGGGAACTTTCGTGTTTTGGTGCTTATGTATTGAATCAAAGAACAAATCAAATAGATACTTATCTTGCTACTTCCGTTATTTTAGCAACTGGAGGTATCGGTCAGGTCTATGCATCAACAACTAACCCGGAGATAGCCACAGGAGATGGGATTGCAATGGCATATAGAGCAAAAGCAAGAATTGAGGAGATGGAGTTCGTGCAATTTCATCCGACTTCCTTGTACAACCCCGGTGAGAGCCCGGCTTTTTTGATCTCCGAAGCAGTCCGGGGGTTTGGAGCCTTTCTTAGAAATAATGAAGGTATTCGATTTATGTTATCTATTGATGAGAGGGCTGAACTGGCACCTCGAGATATTGTTGCCAGGGCAATTGACAAGGAGTTAATAAAATCAGGAGATCGTAATGTTTATTTAGATTGTACGCATATAGATCTGGATGCTTTTGTAAATCATTTCCCTAATATTTATGAGAAATGCAAAAGTTTAGGAATTGATATCTCTGCTCAATATATTCCCGTAATTCCGGCAGCTCACTATTTGTGCGGAGGTGTTAGTGTTGATATTAATGGATATACTTCTTTAAAGAACTTATTTGCCTGTGGCGAATGTTCTCGAACCGGACTACATGGTGCCAACAGACTGGCATCTAATTCTTTGTTAGAAGGTTTGGTCTTTGGAAATCAAATTGCAAACGAAATTATTGCCAATAGAAATACGCTGCTCTTTGACGATAAATTGCAAATTCCCGAATGGGATGAAGAAGGGACTATGATCCCAAAAGAAAAGGTTCTCATAGCGCATAATAGAAAAACCATACAGGCAATTATGACCGATCTGGTGGCGATCGTACGATCTGATGAAAGGCTGGAAAAAGCTTTGGATCATTTAGACTATTTGTATCACGACACAGAAAAAGCCTACGAGAAATCTAAATTATCACCTCAAATATGTGAATTAAGAAATTTGAATGCTATAGCTTATTTAATAGTAAAACAATCCATGGCAAGAAAGGAAAATAAAGGCGCATTTTATAGCTTGAATAATTTATAATATGAGGCTTTTATTGGCAACGAATATTCTTAGTGCCATAATTCCAATTCTGCTGTAATCAGTATTTCATTTTATTCTACCTCAAAGTCAGGAGACTTTGCGGAGCCGGTTATTGATCGTATGAATAATTTTAGTTAATTTTTTTTGCTATTACTCTAATTCTTCTATAATCTGCGTACCATTTGCCATCTAGGAAACATTTTTCCCTTAGGGCATTTTGTATTTCCTCTAAAATAATATTTTTCTCCTCGAAGGGAATATCTACAAAATAAGAGGAACCGAACATCTCGATCCAATCTTTTATCCCGTTCTGATCATCGGCCAATTCTGTAGGTCTGTCACATAAATGAGCGAATACCACTTCAAATCCGTTTTTTTCTAATAAGCTGGAATACTCACTAATTGATGGAAAATACCAGTTTTCCAGGCTTGAATTTTTAATATATCCTCTATTCTCCAAAGAGTTTTTAACACTTGTAATTATGTTTTTCACATTCCCTTTTCCTCCAAATTCTAAAACCAGACGACCACCGGGTTTGAGGTTCTTGTACATAGATAAAATTGCACTTTCCTTATTTTTGACCCAATGTAAAACGGCATTCGAAAAAATAGCATCAAAAGGTTTTTCAAACTGAAATTCGGCAGCATCTTTTACAAAAAATTGAAGATCAGGATATTTATTTATTGCTTCAGATATCATTTCATTAGAACTGTCCATTCCTATAACACGAGCTCCGGATTTTCTGATTTCATAAGTTAATTGCCCTGAACCGCAACCCATGTCTAATATAAGCTCTTTTTTTTTCGGATCTAAAAGTTGAATTAACTCCTGCCCGTATTCATAAACAAAAGCGTGCTTCTGATTGTATAATTTTACTTTCCAGGGATTGGCTTCTGGTTGCATGTTAATTTGATCTCAATGCTTTATTCATCTTATCTCTAATTTCCTTTAATCCTAAATTTCCAACACTTCCAATATGTTTATGGTTTACTTTTTTGTTAGGTTTAAAATTTCCATCATTTACTTTTGCTCCAACTATTTTATATGCATCTCTGAACGGAGTACCGTTTTGTACCAGTTCATTTACCTCTTCAACCGTAAACAAATAATCATATTTTTTATCTTCCAAAATATCAGTGTTCACCTGAATGCTCTCTAATGAAAAAGTGAACATTTCCAAGCAAGCTTTCATGCTTTGGATAGCGGGGATCATTCCATCCTTTAACAATTGAAGATCCCTGTGATAACCGCTGGGTAAATTACTGGTAATCAAGGTTAGTTCGTATGGTAAAGCCTGTATTTTATTACATTTACCTCTGATCAGTTCAAATACATCCGGGTTTTTTTTATGGGGCATAATACTAGAACCTGTAGTGAGTTCATCGGGAAATGATACAAATCCGAAATTCTGACTCATGTACAGGCAAATATCCATAGCAAATTTTGAGAGTGTTCCTGCCAAAGCACTCATTGCAAAAGCCACCGATCTTTCTGTTTTCCCTCTACTCATCTGGGCGGCTACTGAATTAAATTTTAAAGTTTCAAAACCCAAAGTTTCAGTAGTGTCTTTTCTGTCAATTGGAAAAGAAGATCCATATCCGGCGGCCGAACCGAGCGGGTTTTGATCAACAACCTTATAAGCGGCATTTAAAAAGTATATATCATCAATCAGACTTTCGGCATAGGCCGAAAACCACATTCCAAAAGAGGATGGCATGGCTACTTGTAAGTGGGTGTATCCCGGCAATAAAATATCTTTGTGCTTTTCAGACAAATTCATCAGCAAATTAAAAAATTGCTCTGTAAGTGATCTAATTTCGGTAAGTTCATCTTTCAGATATAAATGTACATCTACCAATACCTGATCATTTCGTGAACGTGCGGTATGAATTTTTTTTCCAGTATCTCCTAATTTTTGTGTCAACAAGAACTCAACTTTAGAGTGCACATCTTCAAAGGATTCTTCAATTGTAAATTCGCCATTTTGAACAGTCTCTAAAATCACATGTAATTCTTTTTCAACAGCATTTATTTCGTCTTTATCAAGCAATCCAATTTTGTGCAACATTTTGGCATGAGCCAAAGAACCAATAACATCGTATTTCGCTAAAAGCAGATCCAATTCTCTGTCGTTTCCAACTGTGAAAATATCTATTTTTTTATCGGTACTAAATCCTTTATCCCAGAGTTTCATTTTTCTTATTGTTTATTTGTTTAAATGTTTATTTGTTCAAATGCGTACTTGTAATTTGAAATATTAAGAACTATTCAACAATTACACTTTTCAACAATTCAACATACATATCAATTCCCTCATAAATTTCATCCACATAAATAAATTCATCTGCCGTATGCGATCTGTAGGAATCCCCCGGACCTAATTTTAAAGACGGGCAAGTCAGGTTCGATTGATCGGACAGCGTTGGCGATCCATAGATCTCCCTTCCCATTTTTATTCCTGCTTTTACAATTGGATGCGTTTTCTCTATTGACGAAGAATTCAAATTTAAAGATCGCTCTTTAACCTCAACATCGACTTGCTTTTTTACAATGTTTAAAACTTCTTTATTGCTATATTGATCGGTTACTCTAATATCTACAACAAAATGGCAAGTAGACGGTATGACATTATGTTGATTTCCAGCATGAATTTGAGTGACAGTCATTTTAATTTCTCCCAAAGTTTCAGAAACTTTTGGAAATTTAAAATTCTTAAACCATGTGATCGCATCCATAGCCTTGTAAATGGAATTATCTCCTAATCCATGCGCAGCATGACCAGCTTCTCCATGAGCATAACAATCCAAGACCAGTAATCCCTTTTCAGCAATAGCTAAATGCATCAGGGTCGGTTCTCCTACAATGGCAAAATTAATTTCCGGAAGTTCAGGTACCACACTTCTTATACCTCCGGCACCGGAATTTTCTTCTTCGGCTGAAGCCAATAAAAGAAGATTGTATTTCAGATTTTTATGATTGTAATAATAGGCAAACAGTGCCATCAATGCCACCAGACTTCCTCCTGCAACATTACTGCCTAAACCGAACAACTTACCATCAATAATTTCGGCTTGTAAGGGATCTCTGGTATATCCCTTATTTGGTTTAACAGTGTCATGATGAGAGTTAATAAGAATTGTAGGTTTTGTACTATCAAAATATATATTTTTTGCCCAAACATTATGCTGGCCACTTTCAAATTTTATATCATGACTCGATAGCCATTGCATAATAAGTAAGGCACTTTCATCTTCTTCTTTAGAAAAAGATCGGGTGGCTATCAACCTTTTCAGTAGTTCCAAAGCATCCTCTTTTAATTGAGAAATCATAATGTTAGAGTTGTATATTTTTGATTCTTATCTGAGATAACTTTTGGATTGCCAATGATGACTTTTGAAACTCCATTTTCTAAGGCCTCAAAACAATTTTTTAGTTTTGGTAACATTCCCTCAGCAATTATATTTTGCTTTTTTAGATCCTTATAGGTTTCTATATTGATCTGTTCGATGACTGAATTATCGTGATTGACATCTTCCAATACTCCATTTTTTTCAAAACAGTACACCAATTCAACCTTATAATGATTACTTAAAGCTTTGGCAATTTCAGTTGAAATAGTATCCGCATTGGTGTTTAGTAGCTGACCTTTTGTATCATGTGTTATGGCACAAAAAACAGGTATCATCTTATTTTCCAAAAACAATTTTATCGCCTCAGAGTTTACTTCATCAACATCACCTGCAAATCCATAATCAATATCCTTTACGACCCGTTTATGCGCCTGGATACAGTTAGCATCTGCCCCGGATAACCCTATGGCATTGCAATTATTAAATTGCAATTGTGATACTATATTTTTGTTCAGTAAACCAGCGTATACCATAGTTACAATGTCCAGATTTGCCTCATCCGTTATTCTCCTACCTCCTATCATCTTTGGCTGTAATCCAAGATCATTTGCCATTTCAGTAGCTTTATTTCCACCTCCATGAATTAAAATTTTTAGACCTTCCATCCGCGAAAAATCAAGTAAAAAAGAGGATAAGTTTTCCTTATCATTAATGATGTTTCCACCTATTTTTATAACCTGTAATGATCGTTTAGGCATTGTCATTTTATTCCTTTATATATTACTTGCATTTGTATGAACTACATTTAGAGACGTTTTAAAAAACGTCTCTAAATGTTTTCTAATATTTTTTTTAAAACAATTTGAGCCGCAAATGTTCTGTTATTGGCCTGTTCAATTACCAGTGAATTATCACTATCCAGAACCTCATCGGTTACCACCACATTTCTACGAACCGGTAAACAGTGCATGAATTTTGCATTGTTCGTCAGTTCCATTTTATCGGCTGTGATCCTCCATTCATCGTCTGTTTTCAGTACTTTTCCATAATCACCGTAGGAACTCCAGTTTTTTGTATATATAAAATCGGCATTTTCAAATGCTTTTTTCTGGTTGTACTCTACTTTAGAATCCTTTACTATTTCCATGTTCAGATCATAGCCCTCCGGATGAGTGATCACAAAATCTGCATCTTGCAATTGCATCATTTCAATAAACGAGTTTGCAACTGCATGTGGTAAGGATTTTGGATGTGGTGCCCAGGACAGAACAACTTTTGGTCTGTGATCAACCTTGTTCTCCTCCAACGAAATGGCATCGGCCAATGCCTGTAACGGATGTCCTACAGAACTTTCCATATTAACAATAGGCACTTTCGAATACTTTATAAAATTCGTTAAAACCTCCTCTGCCAAATCCTTCTGTTTATCTTCTAAAGAAGCAAATGCCCTGATGGCAATTATATCGCAATATTGAGAGATCACCTGCGCGGCTTCTTTTACATGTTCCGCTTTGTTTTGATTCATTATTGTACCATCCTCATATTCCAATTGCCAACCTTCTGCGCCAAAATTCATTACAATTACATTCATCCCCAAATTTTGAGCCGCTTTTTGTGTGCTTAATCTGGTTCGTAAACTGTTGTTGAAAAATAACAAACATATGGTTTTTCCATTCCCTAACTGTTCAAATTGCAATTGACCTTTCTTTAAGGCCAGTGCTTCCTGCACAGTATTTTGCAAGTTATCAAGGTCATTTATATTTGTGTAATTTTTCATTTTTAATATTTCTATTCCTTTAATGTTTGTGAATCCTCGAAAGTATTTGTATTTGTATACCTCTATTCATACCTACAAGGTTTCAAAAACCTTGCAGAAATATATTTATTAGATATTCTTTAATATTTTCGTTATTGGAATTTCATTGTTCATAGCTCTAAAAATAAAATTGTCATTTAATCCATTTACAACCCAAGTTTCTATGCCTTTTTTATTTAAAATGGAAGCTGCATCAATTTTCGATCTCATTCCTCCTGTCCCCTGTGTTGAAACATTATCCGCTATTTCTTTATGCAAATCCTCAATGTCATGGACAACTTCTATGGTCTCATTTGATTTCATTTTGATCGAATCCTTTGTGTAAATTCCATTGGTATTGGTTGCGATTATTACAAGATCAACCTCCAGCAAAGCTCCCGTTAAGGCCGCCAATTTATCATTATCACCGAACTTAATTTCATCCGTGGCAACCGTATCATTTTCATTGATAATTGGTATATAACTGTTCTCCAATAGCACGTTGATGGTATTCATGATATTTTGTCTGGTTATTTCATTTTCAAAATCGGAATACGATAAAAGACATTGAGAAGTAAACAACCCAAGTTCCCTGAAATTCTCTTGATACATTCTCATAAGATGGGGCTGTCCAATAGCTGCCAATGCCTGTTTAACATTAATTTCCTTACCATTTGTATCTAAATTTACAAATTGTTTGGCAGCCGCTATGGCACCCGAACTTACAATTATAAACTCATGCTCTTTTTGTAATTTCTTTATTTGCCTGCCAATATCTTCAATTTTACCCCTTGATATATAATCTGTTTCCTTGGTAAGCGTATTGGTCCCTATTTTTATTAAAACTCTTTTTTTATCTAATTTGCCCATTTCCTTTAATATACCATTTATTAGTCACCAAATGTTGCAATCCCATTGGTCCTCTGTGATGTAATTTATCTGTACTAATTGCCAATTCGCCACCTAAGCCAAATTGACCCCCATCTGTAAAACGAGTAGATGCATTTTGATAAACTGCGGCTGAATCAACATTCTCCATAAATACTTCGGCAACTCTATTATTTTTGGTTATAATAACTGCAGAGTGTCCACCACTGAATTTATTTATTTTTGCAATCGCTTCATCGGTTGAACCGACACTACCTATCACAATTTTATAATCCAAAAATTCTTGAACCCATATATCTTCAGACTCATAAGGAATTATATTATCAAAAGCAGTCAATACAGCATCTCCTAAAATCTCCACATTGGATTCCAATAATTTGTCAACCAAGGTTTTGATAAACGATTCTTTATTCTCTAAATCACTATTTATTAATACTTTATCAATTGCATTGCATGCCGATATTTTATCGACTTTTCCATTATTAATAATGCTTAAAGCGAGGTCTAAATCAGCATCCATATCCACATAAATGAAATTATTTCCTCTACCACTGACTATCACAGGGCATGTAGCATTATGTTTAACAAAGGCGATCAATTTTTCTCCACCTCTTGGGACAATTAAATCCACTCTTTGTGTTGGATTTTCTAAAAATGCCTGTGTTTCGGTTCGGTTGTAATTCATGTATTCTACCCACTCCTCTGATATATTATTTTTGGACAAGGCCATGTGCCACAATTCTACAATTTTTAAGTTCGAATTCAAAGATTCCTTACCTCCTTTCAATAATATTTTATTACCCGATTTAAAAGCAATTCCCGCTGCCTCTACAGTTACATCGGGTCTTGATTCATAGTAATTAAAACCGTACCGAAAGGAGCTGTTTTATTCACGATATTCATTCCGTTATCGTGTTTAAAATTATACAATTCTTTTCCAATTGGATCTGAATCAGCAATCAATTGTGAGAGCGACAAAATCATTCCCTCTATTTTTGAATCATCTACTTTTAAACGGTCAACCATTGCCAGGTCACTACCGTCATATCTTTCAACATCTGTTTTATTGGCACTTAAAATACTCGATCTTTCATTGGCAATTAATTCTGCCATTGTAGCCAATACATCATCGCGTTGTTGAGAAGTTAATAAAGCATTCATATCAAGATAAAATCTCTTTTAAAGCGTTAATAAAAGTACTAATATGTTTCTTTTTTACTGTTAGCGGGGGTAAAATTCTCAGTAGTTTTTTATTCATTGCTCCACCTGTAAAAATATGATAATCATAAATTAATTTTTTTCTCAATTCTCCAACTTCAAAATCAAATTCAATACCTGCCATCAAACCTTTTCCTTTGATATTTCTAATTCCGGGGATTTGCTTTATTTCAGACAAAAAATAGTCAGATACTTCCTTTACATTTGCTATCAGGTCTTCTTTTTCGATAATTTCCAATACTGAAATAGCAGCTGCACAAGCTAAATGATTTCCACCAAATGTTGTTCCCAATAAGCCAAAAGAAGCTTTTAATTTTGGAGAAATTAAAACACCTCCAATTGGAAAACCGTTAGCCATTCCCTTTGCCGTTGTGATAATATCAGGATTTATATCATGATGTTGAAATGCAAAAAATTTTCCACTTCTTCCATATCCTGACTGAATTTCATCCAAAATTAAAATGGCATCATGTTTTTCACATAAAGATTCTAAGGCCTTAAAAAATTCAGTAGTTCCCTGATCTAAACCTCCTACTCCTTGAATTCCTTCAACGATCACAGCACAGACATCCCCTTTTTTAAGTTCCTTTTCAACACCATCTGCATCATTCAATTCTAAAAAAGTGACGATCTGTTGTTTGTTTATTGGTGCATTTATTTTTGGATTATCGGTTACAGCAACCGAGGCAGACGTTCGACCATGAAAAGAATTTCTAAATGAAATTACTCTTGAGTTACCCGTATGAAAAGATGCCAATTTTAGTGCATTTTCATTGGCCTCCGCGCCAGAGTTACATAAAAACAAACTGTATTTATCACAGCCTGAAACTTTGCCCAATTTATCCGCTAATTCAACTTGCAATGGATTTTGAATCGCATTAGAATAAAATCCTAATTTATCTAACTGACCTTTTAATTTTGCAATATAATCAGGATGCGAATGACCGACGGAAATCACACCGTGACCACCATACAGATCCAAATATTCTATATTATTTTCATCATAGATATAACAACCCTCAGCCTTAACCGGAGAAACGTTATATAATGGATATACATCGAATAATTTCATTATTTCTATCTCAGATCTGATTTATTTTTTCATAGGACGTGACTAGGCCTCTGATTAAAGAAGAGCTCAATCCCTGATGTTCCATTTCGTTTAACCCTTCGATAGTACAACCACTGGGTGTAGTAACTTTGTCTATTTCCTGTTCCGGGTGACTTTGGGAATCAATTAACAAGCTTGCAGCTCCCAAGCAGGTTTGCATTGACAATTTTTGCGCTTCCTCACTATCAAACCCCAACTGTACTGCCCCCTGTGTAGTTGCTCTGATCAACCGCATCCAAAATGCCACGCCACTTGCACAAATAACTGTTGCCGCACGCATTAGTTTCTCTTCAATACATAGTGTTTCCCCAAGGGCATTGAAAATTGTTTTGGCAACCTGTATATTTTTCATTCCTTTTTCATTAGCACTGATACATGTCATGGATTGCCCTACTGATATTGCGGTGTTAGGCATACTTCGTATAATGGGTGCATCCACCCCTAAAATTCCTTCTATTTCTTCAATTTCTCTGCCCGTTGCAACAGAAATTAAGGTATGTTTAGCCGGATTAAATACTTCTCTTATTTCCTCTAAAACGCCTTTTAACTGTGTTGGTTGCACTGCGATAATTACAACATTGGAATATTTAACCGCCCTCTTATTGTCATTGGTAACCTTAACAGCAGATAGCTTTTCTAAATGAGACAAGGAATCTGTATTCCTTTTTGAGAGGTATAAAGATTGACATTGTATTTCCTTTTTTTGACTTAGTATACCTACAGCTATGGAATAGCCCAAATTTCCAACACCTATTATTGATATTTTCATAATGATTATTTAAAAAAAGTTAGCTTTTAATTGTAATCCTAATGTTTCTTCCAATCCAAAAATTAAATTCATGTTTTGAACTGCTTGTCCGGATGCTCCTTTTAATAGATTATCAATTACACTGGTAATCAATAATTTATTATTGTGCTTTTGTAAATGAATAAAACAATAATTTGTATTTACAACCTGTTTCAAATGAATTTCTTTTTTAGATAGTTGAGTGAATGCAGCATCTTTATAATACTTTTCAAATATCTCATTGGCATCTTCCAAAGAACCATCAAAATCAGTGTAGATAGACGCAAAAATTCCTCTGCTAAAATTACCTCTATTCGGAATAAAAAGTAACTCCTCATCAAAATTAATTTGCAAAGTTCCAATGCTTTCCACTATTTCATCTATATGTTGATGGGTGAACGCCTTATAAACTGAAAAATTATTATCTCTCCAACTAAAATGGGTCATAGCCGATGGACTTACCCCTGCCCCGGTTGCTCCGGTTGTTGCATTGATATGCACTGAACTTTTTATCAATTCATTTTTGGCCAACGGTAAAATTCCGAGTTGGATAGCGGTAGCAAAACATCCCGGATTTGCAATATTCATTGCACTCTCAATTTTTTCCTTTTGTAATTCCGGCAGACCATATACAAATTCTCTTCCACTGTAAACGGCATCATTTTTAAGTCGAAAATCATTACTCAGATCAATTATTTTAGTAGCAGAAGAAAAAGTATTGTTCGTTAAAAAGGTGGATGAGTTCCCGTGTCCTAAACATAAAAAAACTACATCAACTTCGGGGTTAACTGTGTCAGTAAAAGACTTTTCAGTTTGTCCCAATAAATCCTGATGCACATCAAATATTTTATTTCCTGCATTGGATGTACTAAAAACGAAATCAATTTCAACAGCAGGATGATTGATCAGTAATCTGATCAATTCACCTGCCGTATAGCCAGCCCCTCCTATAATTCCAGCTTTCATCATAATAATGCATTTACATGATTAAATATTTTACCTTGATTTGCTGTAATTTTTATGAACCCTTTAGCGTCATCGGCGGTCCATCCTTCATTGCTTTCACCATAACTGGCAAAAGAGGAGCTCATTAAATCGTGTTTCGAACTTATGCCATTGATCGTAAACCTGTATGGATATAATGTCACGTAAACATCACCGGAAACATACTTTTGTGTATCAGTTAAAAACACTTCAATATTTCTCATCACTTCATCGAAATAATGCCCTTCGTGTAACATCATGCCATACCAATTCCCCATTTGCTCCTTGTGATGTTGTTGCCATTTGGTAAGTGTGTGTTTTTCCAAAGTATGGTGTGCTTTAATAATAATTAATGGGGCTGAAGCCTCAAATCCAACCCTTCCTTTGATCCCAATGATAGTATCGCCGACATGAATATCTCTTCCGATGGCATATTTTGATGCCAAATCATCCAATTTCTCAATATTGTTTACACAAGTATCCTCTTGATCGTCTATGGCGACCAATTCTCCATGTTCAAAAGTGAGTTTTATATCTGAAGCTTCCGTTTTTTTTAATTGACTTGGATAAGCGTCATCCGGCAAAGGCAGATTGGACGTCAAGGTTTCTGCACCACCAACACTTGTTCCCCACAAGCCTTTATTGATCGAGTATTTTGCCTTCTCCCATGGCAGATCTACCCCTTCTCCTTTTAAATAGTCGATCTCTGTTTGTCGTGCTAATTTATTGTCTCTTATCGGAGTAATTATTTCAATTTCAGGAGCCAAAATTTGAAAGATCATATCAAATCTTACCTGATCATTACCAGCTCCGGTACTTCCATGTGCAATATAACCTGCTCCAATTTTTTTTGCGTAATTCGCTATTTCAATAGCTTGAATTATTCTTTCAGCACTCACTGACAAGGGATAGGTATTGTTTTTTAAAACATTCCCAAAAAATTAAATATTTGACTACTTTATTATAAAAAATACCAACGGCATTAATTGACTTATAAGATGTTGCACCCAATTGTACAGCTTTTTCTCCAATAGATCTAATTTCGTTTTCACTAAACCCACCTGTATTAATACTAACAGCATGAACTTCAAAATTTTCTTCTTTTGATAAATATTTCGCGCAATAGGAAGTGTCTAAACCCCCACTGTATGCTAAAACTAATTTTTTCATTATTTCAAGTCTTTGTCCTATGAATTTTTTTCTTTTTTCTTTAAAAAAAGAACTTGTTTTATTCTTTTTAATCTGCTTAATGCCTTTGAATTATACGCATGATCCTTAATTTTTTCGTCATAATTTGAATTATATAGCATCCCTGTACACAAGCACATTTTTTTATTGGTTCGTTGTAACACATCATAATTTGTACATGTTTGGCAGCCCTTCCAAAATTCCGGATCATCTGTCAATTCTGAAAAAGTTACTGGTTTGTACCCCAATTCATAATTGATTTTCATCACGGCCAGACCAGTTGTAATTCCAAATATTTTAGCATTTGGATATCTCTTTTTAGAATAATTAAAAACCCTGGTTTTTATTTTTTTTGCTAAGCCTTGCTTTCGGTACTCTTCGTGCACAATTAATCCTGAATGAACCACATAATTTTTATTACTAAAAATCTCGATATAACAGAATCCAGCAAATTTACCATTGTCCAAGGCAATTATTGCATTTCCATTAAGTATTTTAGTTTCAATATAATCAGGACTTCTTTTAGCAATACCTGTCCCCCTTTGTTCAGCAGATCTGTCAATGGTCTTGCTAATAATATTTGCGTACTTAATATGTTCCTTTGCTGCAATTACAATTTTCATTGTATTGTTTTTAAATTCTTAAATAAAATATATTGAATGATATCACAGAGATGGACTCACCTAACTCTAAAATTAAAATATACCCTTACGGGCGACGGCGAGGTTGACTATTCAGAGTGCAATAAAAAAGTGAAAATTAAAAATTTTAAACTTTGAATGTTGTATTTAGGCTGCATTTTGAAAATTTGTGAATTGTGATAATAATTGTGATAATAAGAAAAGTCGTTAATAAAATATTAGCGACGGCGCTCGGGAGAGCGACGGAGTTCATTAATTGTAGTATATAAAGCCATTGTTTTCACTTTGCAATAGTACAACATTAAATGAAAGGAAAAAAGAAATTTTTTATTTTTTGCAATTATTTCTATTTTTCTTTAATGATAATATACTAATTAATATGTTTTTTGAAATTTTCTTTAACAAAATCTATAATTCTTTTCACTTCAAGAATATCAACATTTAAAATATGTGAAATTTCTTGTATGTTCAATTTTCCTAAAAGATACAGATCGACAACATTTGAAGTTTGTAAAGGGAGCATTTTATACATCCTATCGAATATGTTCTTATTTTCCTTTTTTTCAAAAACAGAAGTATCTTCAATATCTAAAAAATCCATTGCATTTTCCTGACTTCCATCACTTGCCAATAAATGCAATTCGTGATCATTTTGATGGTAAGAAATATCATCTAACTCTTCATTCATAATTAGATCATTATCTCCATCTACGGTGAAATTCTCTTCTAACTGTTTAAGCTCTTCATCTAATAATATTTTTGTACTGATAGATCTCTTATGCCATTTTTCATCCTCAAACAAGCTTTGTAACTTTTTATTTGATAGTTCAAACATCAATAATCGTAATTCACTTATCTCAATATTCTTATTCGTGCCATTTTCATAGATGCTTAAAATTACCTCATCTATTATTCCATTAGCTCTAAACATATTCTTTGGCAAGATGCCTAAATTTTCACCTATTTTCAGTCTTTGTTTAACATACGGATGTAATAAATGAACAACAGAAAGAGTTTTTTTTTCAAAGGATGTATTTTTAGAATGTACCATGATCTGCCAGTTTTATTTCACTTATAAAGTTACAAAATATAAATATCATTAGTAATGAATTATCCATATTTAGAATGTTAATTTTTGCATCTTATTCTGTTGTTTCATAGTTAAAAAATGATTAAAGTTCTTATATCATATTGTTTTACTGAGAGTTATAATCAAAGTTTTTATTACTTTTTAACAATATTGCGTTTTGATGACACTCATTTAATACATTTGGTACAAATAAGTTCTATATGATTCGTGAAGAATTTACATTTAACTTGTACAATACTAAATTTTATGGAAAATATTTTCAGCCTAAAAATGTAAAAGCAGTTATTGTACTGGTTCACGGTATGGGAGAACATTCTAAACGCTATGAAAGATTTGTTATACCTTTTTTTAATCAAAATTCTATAGGGGTTATCACCTACGATCAATTTGGTCATGGGTTAACCGAGGGAATCAGAGGTCATAATCCAGGTTTTGAAGCCGTTTTGGATTGTGTTGATGTCATGATAGAGAAAGCTTTAGAAGTTTTTTTGGTGAAAAACCTATTTTCCTGTATGGTCACAGTATGGGTGGCAATGTGGTGATCAACTATGCTTTAAGAAGAGCGCATAAATTAAAAGGAATTATTGCAACCAGCCCATTTTTGAGATTGGCGTTTAGTCCTCCGGGTTGGAAAATATTTTTAGGTAAAATATTACAAAAAATAATGCCTTCCATTACGATGGGAAATGAGGTAGACATCAACGCTCTGTCCCGTGATAAAAATGTAGTTGAATTATATAAAAATGATCCTTTAGTTCATGATAAAGTGAGTCCGAATTACTCAATTGTTTTTATGGAAACAGGTGAATGGGCCATACAAAATGCAGACAAGATTAGGATTCCAATGTTGTTAATGCACGGCAAAGGAGATCGATTAACAAGTTGGAAAGCATCTGAAGAATTTAGAGATAAGGCAAATAAAAATGTCGAACTCCACTTATTTAAAGACGCATATCATGAATTACATAATGAACTGAATAAGAACGAGATCGTAGAAAAGATGATCACCTGGACAAACAAAATATTAATAGATACTAAGTAAATCTTTTACATTAAAAGAACCTAATGAAAAACTACTTTCTCCTTTATTTTTTAGTTTTATCTCCCCTTCTTTTTTCGCAGAATGGTTATCGTTTTGCAATGGAGAACTATAGTCTTGCAATGGCAGATGTTAAGTCGAATCAAATTTTATCCAACAGCCATAAAAACATTGTAATACTGGATAAAGATTTTTCTGCTGAAAATGATAATCCTTTAATGCTGGATGTAAATAGTATTGAATTCATACCAGATAATTTTTCATCATTTGAATTAATGGAACAATTAGAAGCGTTGAACAATCGTTCTCCTTTCAATGTTGTTCATAATCCTACTTTAGAGAGGTTCATAAGGGTTTATCTGTATAATCGAAGAGAGGTGTTATCAGATTTAATGGGGCGATCAGAGTACTATTTCCCTATGATCGAGGAACATTTAGACAAATACAACCTCCCTCTTGAAATTAAATATCTGGCAATTGTAGAATCGGCATTAAAAGCCAGGGCCTCGTCACCGGCTGGAGCAAAAGGGCTATGGCAATTTATGTTTACAACTGGTAAACAGTACAACTTAGAAGTAAATTATTATGTTGACGATCGATTCGATCCAATTAAATCTACAAAAGCGGCATGCGAATATCTAAGTGTCTTGTATGAAATGTTCAATGATTGGGATCTTGCCTTGGCGGCCTATAATTCGGGTGCAGGAAACGTTAAAAAAGCTATCAGGCGATCTGGAGGTAAAAAGAATTATTGGCAAATACGGAATTATTTGCCAGAAGAAACAAGAGCTTATGTACCTGCGTTTTACGCTACTTATTATATCTTCGAATTTGCCGACAAGCATGATTTAAAACCTACTACACCAAAATTGACTTATTTCGAAGTAGATACTGTTCATATTAAAAACCCTTTACATTTTGATATAATCAAAAAAAATATTTCAATTAACGATGAATTATTACGTTCATTAAATCCACAGTATAAAAAAGATTATATCCCCTCTTCCGTAAAGAAAAACTATTTTCTCACTTTGCCATTAAATTTGGTTTCAGAATTTGTTGAAAAAGAAAATTTGATATATAGTTCCAATATTAAATCTAACAATGAAAAAAATAATTTCAACACTATAAAAATATCTAGATCCAACAGTTACAAGGTTGAAAATGGTGATAATTTAAAGAACATAGCATTAAAATTTAATATCAACATCGATCAATTAAAAAAGTGGAACGGCTTACAAACTGATTTTTTAATTGTTGGTCAGCGTCTGGTAATCACGGATAAAAAAGAGAAATCTTTGGAACAGCGTAACACACTTACTATACACAATAACAATGCGAGTACAGATCCTTTCTCTCCTAAGGTCTCCCCTAATTTTTCCTCAAAGGCAAATATATATCTGAGCTTGGGAACGATCAAGAGTTATGAAATTTATATTGTTAAAGAAGGTGACACATTATTTAATATTTCCAGAAAATTCTCTAAGGTTACCATCGAACAAATAAGAAATTGGAATAACCTTGTACAAGTAAGATATTTGAAACCCGGAACAAAACTTATAATATATAAAAGTTAAATTTTATGCTAATTAAAATTTTGTTCTAAATTTATCGTTGTCATAAAAGCACGTGTAATCAAACCATTTGAAATGAATTTAATGCAGAAATCTTTAACAATATTACTTCTATTTACAGTTTTTACCGGATTATCTCAAGATAATTTGGAAAAGAACAAAAAAGCAGTAACAGATAGCACGAAACAGGTAGTACTTGCATCTAATTATCAGTACCAAATCGATACACTTAAGATAGATTCAACATTAATTACCGGTAAAAATGTTGCTTTAATTGATTATCAGGAAGCCAGTGAATTTGATAAAAAATGGATGGAGTCTTTCGTTAATTCATCCATTGATAGCATGCTTTTGGTTAACCCTCAGGATACCATTGGCAAAATAGTGATTGATAGCTTTTCGACGGAACTTTTAAAAGGTCGTTTAGCCAATTTGGATAGTAATACTCCATTTCATGTTGAATATAATCCTTCATTAGAAAAGATCATAAAACATTATCTAAAAAATCGTCCTGAAACTCTGGCAAATTTGATGGGAAGGGCAAAATATTATTTTCCAATATTTGAGGAGTATTTGGATAAGTATAACATCCCTTTGGAACTTAAATATTTGGCTATAGTTGAGTCTGCTTTGAAACCAAATGCAAAATCCAGAGTTGGAGCTAAGGGACTTTGGCAATTCATGTATCCTACAGGAAAGATGTATGGCTTAAAAGTTAGTTCCTATGTTGATGAAAGGTGCGACCCTATAAAATCTACAGAAGCTGCCTGTAAGTACCTGCTTGACCTGTATAAAATATTTGATGATTGGGATTTGGCTTTAGCTGCATATAATTCAGGCCCCGGAAATGTTAATAAGGCTATAAGAAGGTCTGGTGGGAGTAAAAATTATTGGAACCTTCGTCATTTTTTACCGCGTGAAACTGCGGGTTATTTACCTGCATTTTATGCAACGTTATATATTATGGAATATGCTGAGGAACACAATTTGTATGCAACAAATGAAATGATGCATACATTTGAAACGGATACCATAGTTATAAAGAGACAAATAACTTTTGATCAGGTTAATCAGGTACTGGAAACAAATGATTCTATACTTGAATTTCTTAATCCACAGTATAAATTAAATATTATTCCTGTTGTTAAAAATAGGGATTATACGCTGCGGATCCCAACCTATTTAGTTGGAAAATTTGTTGCAAATGAAGATAAAATCTATGCCTATGCTGAGGCTAATGACGCAAAACGAGAAAAACCTTATCCTAAATATTTTGAAGCTAATGACAGAATAAGATACCGTGTGAGAAGTGGCGATTATCTTGGAAAAATAGCACGTAGATATGGTGTTTCTGTGAATAGCATCAAAAGATGGAACGGATTAAAGAGTAACAGTTTACGTGTAGGTCAGCGTCTGACCATTTATCCAAGAAGGGCCTATGTAAGCAATTCAAAAACTCCGGCAAAAAAACCTGCTAAAAAGAAGAAAATAGAGCCTCCGAAAGGCGATTACACTATCTACACCGTTAAATCAGGAGATTCTTTATGGCTGATCTCTCAAAAATATCCAAAAGTAAGTGTTAAACAAATAAAAAGCTGGAACAATATTGCAAGCAATAATTTAAAACCAGGGACAAAATTAAAAATCTATTAGAATTTCATTATTTTTGATCTTATTTCTTTTGTTGTTTTTGTTTGAACGACAAAGATCCTAATTCTATTGACATGATCAAAAATATGTCCATCCTGACTCTACTTATTATCACCGTGCTTTCTTGTGCTGATAAAGATAAAGTTATAATGTTGAAATCTACAGGAAGAATAAACCATGTATTGGTTGTAATGAAAAATTCAGACTGGGATGGAGATGTAGGGACAGCAATTAGAAATATCGTTACAACACCGGTCGAAGGTCTTCCTCAAGAAGAAAATCAATTTTCGATCAACCAGGTTTCACCAAAACAATTTAACAATTTATTTAAACGTACACGAAATCTTTTGTTTGTAGGATACGATTCGATCACCAACTTCTATACCAACAAAAACATTTATGCAAATCCCCAGACAACTTTAACTATTTTAGGTAAAGATAAAGAAGATCTGATCGCGAATATTAATAGCCATAAAGAGGAATTGATCTCTACTTTTAAAATTAGTGATTTAAGACTTTATCAAAAAAAGATAACTAAAGACCATCATAAGTTTAAAAACATAGAAACTTTTAATAAACATGGATTTTACTTAAAAATTCCAAAAAGTTATAGAAAGGTTGAAGATACTGGAGATTTCATATGGTACAGAAATGAAATTACAAAAGGGATGTTGAATATAGTAGCTTATATAGTTCCCTACAATTTTAAAGATGGCATCAATGTAAATGATATTTTAACAATTCGGGATTCTATTGGGTTAAAAAATATTCCGGGACAGTTTGAAAATACTTATATGATGACAGAACATCTTTATGAGTCTATTTTTAAAGAGGTAACCGTTTCAGGTAAAAAAGCCGTTGAAACTCGTGGCCTTTGGATTGTGAAAAATGATTTTATGGGAGGTCCATTCTTAAATTATACTTTCGAAGACAAAAAAAATCGTCAACTAATAATAATTGAGGGATTTAGTTTCTCTCCTTCTACAAAAAAACGAGATTTTGTATTTGAATTGGAAGCCATTTTAAAAACCATTGTTATTGAATAAACTCAGAGATAGAGTTATTTATAATCAATTTTAATTTTTCAATCTTAAATTTTTGGTAGTATATGTTTTTATTTGACCACCCTCTTCGCTATAGATTAAAAATGCTTTCAATTTGGGATGTTTTTTTAGGAATTTTTTACTCTTTTCTAAACCCATGGACATCAGAGCTGTAGCATAGGCGTCAACATCGGCACAATCCTTCTTTGATATCACAGAGGCGCTCAATAGATTACTCTTGCTCGGGAATCCCGTTTTTGGATCCATAGTATGGGCATACTTCTCACCGGTAAGACTATCAATTTTAAATTTACGATAATTACCTGAGGTAGCGATGGACTCATTTAATAGCTCAATTACACTCTGAAACGATCTGCTGCCGTCAAAATTTGGTTTTTCAATAGCAACAGTCCAGGGCTTATTACTACCATTAATCCCTTTTGCTCTAATTTCACCTCCAATCTCTACCAGGTAATTGTCTATATTATTACTTTCCAAATACCTGCCTAAAACATCAACTGCAAATCCCTTGGCTATAGCATTAAAATCAATATATGTCTCAATAAATTTCTTTTGGACAATGCCATGTTCAATTTTTATATTTTTAAACCCAACGAAGGTCAACATGGTCTTTATTTGAGTCGTATCAATGTGATCCGATTGACCTCCCGGTCCAAAACCCCAGGCATTCACAATTATTCCAACCGTTGGGTCAAAATAGCCGTTTGTTTCTCTATAAATTCTATCCGACTTATTAAAAACTTCCACAAACAAATCGTCAACAACAATAGTGGTATCTCCCCTATTAATTTTTGATATATCCGAATTAGGAATATAAGTAGACATTGATTTATTTACAAGATATAATAAGCTGTCAATTTCATTTTCTAGTATTTCATGTTTAGATGGATCATAGGTAATATGAAATATGGTTCCAAGGGCCAATCCTTCTAATTTTTGGTATGGTCTTTTATCTGACTTATTGCATGAAATCAGTAAAATTATAAGAAATAATATAGGTGAAATTTTCATGATAAATCTTAAAATTAATCTAACCTACGAAGATAAGTTTTAGTTTAGAAATTAATCCTATTATTTTAGCACAAAAATATAGGTTTATATAAAATAATTAATAAATTTGTCACATATTTAAAATAAATTCTTATTAAAATTATGAAAAAATTATTTTTAACGACGCTAACACTATCCATCCTTCTTAGCTCATGCGTATCTAAACAGAAGTATGCAGATTTAGAAACAGAGAACAATAGAAATAAACAAGAGTTGACAGATGCCAAGGCAGAATTACAATCTTGTCTGATAGATAAAGATCATCTGGCTGAACTGAATAAATCTTTAAAAGAAGATAAGGCTCGTTCGCTACAACAAGTTGAAAACTTGACCGTACTAACCCAGTCGTCCTCTGACAATATCAAAGAAATCATATCTCAACTTAATGAAAAGGACAGATACATCAACGGTATTCGTGATGCAATGACGAAAAAAGATTCCATCAACCTGGCTCTTGCTTTTCAGTTAAAGAGAGAGCTTGCGGATGGAATTCAGGATGAAGATATTCAAATAAATATTGAAAAAACCGTAGTTTATATTTCCATAGCTGATAGATTGTTATTTAAAAGCGGAAGCGCAGTGGTATCGGAAAAAGCAAAAGCTGTACTCGGAAAGGTTGCAACCGTAATATCAAGCAGACCAGACATGGAGGTTCAGGTAGAAGGCTATACTGATAGTGTATCTATAAATACGAAATGTATGAAAGATAACTGGGATCTAAGTGTTGCCAGAGCAACTGCGGTAATTAGAGTTTTACAAGGTGATTTTGAGATTGACCCATCCAGGTTAATTGCCGCCGGAAGAAGTGAATACGTTCCTTTAGACACTAATGCTACAGCAGAAGGAAGAGCTATCAACAGAAGAACCAGAATTGTTATTTTACCTAAATTAGAAGAGTTCTTTGATATCTTAGAGGAAAAAGTGGAATAACCAAATACAGTATAATTTTTAAAAAGCTGATTGTTCATACAATCAGCTTTTTTATTTACATATTTCAGCAATTTTATCCAAATAGAACGCATTATTCATCAAATTATAATGATTGGCATCTGGAATCAGAAAGAGTTCCATATTACCTTTTGACAACTCATAGAGTTTCATACTATTTTTATAATTGACTAATTTATTTTGCTTACCGTGAAAGATATAAATTTTACAGTCTACATCTACAATATATTTATCTGTTTCAAATTTATATTTAGAAATAATTTTAACCGGTAAATATGGATAATGTGCCCTTCCTACATAATTTATACTATGGAAAGGCGATTCCAGGCATAATCTTTTGGGCTTATTCAAAGATGCAACATAGGTAGCAAATGTAGCGCCTATTCCTCTTCCATAAACGCTAATGAGTTCTTCACTATAGTGCTCCAATGCATAGGAATACCATAATATGGCATCGCTTAAAAAGTTTTGCTCATTAAACAACCCTGTGCTTTTTCCAAATCCTCTATAATCCATCAATAAGACATCGTAATCCAATTTATTCATAAAATAAGCAGCTCTACTCCAGTGATCTATATTACCGGAATGATTATGGTAAAAAACTACCAGACCTTTTGAATTTCCTGCCTTAAAGAGTAATCCGTTAAGTGTAACGCCATCATCCGTTATTAAGTTTATCTCTTCAAACTCATTTGTGAATGTAAACACATGATTTTTTGGCAATTTTTCCGGATGAAAAATTATTCTATCCTGGAATAAATATATTACAATACTAACGATAGCCAATAAACTACCTCGACGCAAGCATACGAGGTATTAAATTGAGTTTGCTATGCAAACAACCAGATTTTCCGACCCAAGGGTCGGGGAATTAAACCTTATCTTCTCGTCCGCCGAAGCATACGCGAAGGAGGATTAAAATAACTTTTATATCCATAATAAAAGAAACCAAATCCAGTGGTTAAAAAATAGTATATTATAAAAACAGCAATCCATTTAATATAATAAATAAGAAGAACTTTCTAAATCATCAAGAAGCTTCAGAACAAGAACTTAGGGAAGAAAGTCAATTAACCTCCAAAATCATCGAATCGAATATTTTCATCAGGAAGGCCGAAGTCTTCACCCATTTTTTGAACAGCATTGTTCATCATTGGGGGACCACAAAAATAAAGTTCAATGTCCTCTGGAGCATCATGTTTTGACAAGTACTCATCAATTACCGCCTGATGTACAAAGCCAAGGAATCCATCTCCTTCCATATCATCAACATCTTTCATTACTTTCCAGTTATCCTCATCAAGGGGTTCTGATAGAACAATGAAGAATTTAAAATTAGGAAATTTCTTCTCTAATTTTCTAAAATGATCTACATAAAATAACTCTCTTTTTGATCTGCCTCCATACCAATAAGTTACTTTTCTACCTGTTTTTAGTGTTTGGAAAAGGTGGTATAAATGAGAACGCATAGGTGCCATTCCGGCGCCTCCCCCAACATAAAGCATTTCAGCATCAGAGTCGTTTATAAAAAATTCTCCATAAGGGCCTGAAACAATAACTTTATCACCGGGTTTTTGATTAAATATATAAGATGAAGCAATACCAGGATTTACATCCATCCAACCATTTTTAGCTCTATCCCATGGTGGCGTAGCAATACGAACATTTAACATAATATTTCTTCCTTCGGCAGGATAAGAGGCCATGGAGTAGGCTCTCTCAACAATATCCGGATTCTTCATAACAAATGGCCAAAGATTGAATTTATCCCATTCCAGCTTGAATTTTTCCGGCTCTCCCGGGTGTTCTTTCGGATGCGCTGTAATGTCCATGTCTTTATAATGAACCTCTGTTTTAGGTATTTCAATTTGAATATAACCTCCTGCTTTATAATCCATGTCCTCAGGCAATTCAACAACAAATTCCTTAATAAACGAAGCTACATTATAATTAGAAACAACAGTTGCTTCAAACTTCTTGATCCCGAATATTTCTTCCGGAATGGTAATTTCCATATTCTCCTTTACTTTTACCTGACAAGCTAATCGAGATCCTGCCGCTAATTCCTTACGAGTAAAGTTTGGCACTTCAGTAGGAAGTGCTTCTCCACCTCCCTTAAGGACGTGGCATTCACATTGTATACAGGTTCCTCCTCCTCCACATGCCGATGGTAAAAATATTTTCTCATTACTTAAGGTGGTTAAAAGGGTACTACCCATGTCCACTTCTATCTCTCTCTCACCATTAATTAAAACATTTACTTTTCCGGATGGTAATAATTTCGCTTTAGCAACAAGTAAAATTGTGACTAAAATGAGTATTAAGATTAATGAAAAAACGATGCTTGCTACTATTGGATTCATTATGTTTATTGTTGACTGAAGAATCAAGAATCAAGACTTAATTATCTAAGGTTTCCTGAAATCCTTAATTCATTCTTTGGATTTTTAATATTCTTTCTTCAAATTCGTTAAAATTGTCTGTCTTACCCTATCTATCTTATGTCTTGTATTTTATTTTTATAATTTAATTCCTGAAAAACTCATAAAAGCAATTGCCATCAAACCGGTAACGATAAATGTTATACCTAAACCTCTCAGAGGTTTCGGAACATTTGAATAGGTTATTTTTTCTCTGATAGAGGCTATGGCAACTATTGCCAACAACCACCCTATTCCGGAACCTAAACCATATATCGCAGATTCTGTAACAGTTGAAAAGTCCTTTTGCTGCATAAATAATGATCCTCCAAGAATTGCACAATTAACCGCAATTAATGGTAAAAATATTCCCAAAGCACTATATAACGCAGGCGCAAATCTTTCCACCACCATTTCAACCAACTGCACCATAGATGCAATTACTGCGATAAACAAAATAAAACTAAGAAAACTCAAGTCAATATCGGCATATTCAGGCCCTAACCAAACCAAGGCGCCATCTTTTAGAATGTAAGTATCTAACAGGTAATTCACAGGTATGGTTATGACCAACACAAATATAACCGCCGCTCCTAAACCTACAGCTGTTTTTACAGTTTTCGAAACCGCCAGATAGGAACACATTCCAAGAAAATATGCAAAAATCATATTTTCTATAAAAATACTTTTAACGAATAAACTTCCTAATTCTTCCATAAGATATTGTTATAATCTAATCTTCAATTAATTTTCTATTCTTAGACCTTTGCCACCAGATCAATATGCCTACAGTGATCAATGCCATGGGTGATAATAACATAAATCCGTTATTTTCATAACCGTACGAATATAATCCCGTAGATTCTGCGATGGTTTTAGCTTTATGTCCTAGTACTTCATATCCATATAATTTTCCGGAACCCAAAAGTTCTCTAAAAAACGCCACAATTATTAAAATTACCCCATAACCAAAAGCGTTCCCAAATCCATCCAATATGGATTTCCACGGACTATTTCCCATAGCAAATGCCTCCAGTCTCCCCATGATAATACAGTTGGTGATAATTAAACCTACGAAAACAGAGAGTTGTTTACTAACATCGTATGCGTATGCCTTTAATATTTGGTCAACTAATATTACAAGGGTTGCAACAATAAGCAATTGAACAATAATCCGAATTCTATTTGGAATCCAGTTTCTTATTAGTGAAACAATAAGATTACTAAAAACAAGTACAAAAACCACAGCAACAGACATAACAATTGCCGGTTTTAACTGCACCGTTATTGCCAATGCCGAACAGATCCCTAGTACCTGAACCGTGATCGGATTATCATCATTCAGAGGATCTGATAATAATTTTCTATTCTTTTTGGAAAATAATGCTTCTTTTTCTCCAGCCATAATTAATTATTTTTAAAATAAGGTAAATAATGTTCTAACCTTTCACTGACCATATTTGTTACTCCATCCGAAGTTATTGTGCCTCCGGAAATTGCATCAACACCGTGCATGTCTCCAGGTTTAGCACCACCCTTTACTGCCTTAACTGATACAAAATTATTGTTTTCATCAAAAATTGTTTTACCAATATATTGATCTTCAAACCAATATTGATTGATCTCTGCACCCAGACCCGGAGTTTCCCCTTTATGATCGAAAGATGCCCCAACAATAGTGTTTTTATCCTCTTCCAGTGCTATATAACCCCAAATTGCATCCCATAATCCAGCTCCATAAAGAGGTATTACATAAAATGTTTTCCCTTCTTTTTCAGCAACGTATACCGGATAATACTGTTTATCTGCCGGTTTTTTAATTTCTTTATTTAACTGTAGTGTAAATGCATCAACATCTTTGTCGACACTTCCATCACTTGTCAATGCCAACTCTTCCTGTATATATTCCCCAAATTTTTCTGACGCTTCATCTCTGGATACAACAACACCAATAGTCGATAAAATATTTTGCATTTTTTCGTTCTTCACATTTTCAGCCTGAAGTGGCTTTAAGGTCGTTGCTGTAAAAGCCAAACCTGCTGCAATGATCACAACCATAATTATTGCGAAAATAAATGTATATGCATTACCGTTTCTATCCATACTCCTTAAGCTTTAACTTTTTGTAATCTCTTTTTTCTTCGCTTTATATTACTCGCTATGACATAATGGTCTATAGTTGGTGCAAAAACATTCATTAATAATATGGCCATCATCACCCCTTCCGGCAATGTTGGATTAATCACTCTAATCAGTATTGCAAAAACACCAATTAAAAATCCATAAATCCATTTGCCCGTAGTGGTCTGCGCGGCAGTTACAGGATCTGTTGCCATAAAAACCATACCAAACGCAAAACCACCAACCAGAAGTTGCTGCTCCCATGGGAAGTTGAATAGTTCATTTGTTGAACTTCCAATTGCATTAAATAGCATGCCCATAAGTGACGCTCCTATAACCGAGGAAAGCATTATTCTCCAGCTGGCAATTCCTGTAACTAATAAGATAATCGCACCAATTAGAATCATTAGCACCGAAGTTTCACCGACAGATCCGGGCATATAACCCATAAACATATCCATAACAGTGGTTGTTGGTATATTATTCCCTGCCAACTCACCTAATATTGTTTCTCCTGATACTCCATCTGCAACAGAATCTGCCACCCAAACAGTATTACCTGACATGGCCGGCGCATAAGAGAACAAAGCAAAGGCTCTGGCCACTAAAGCCGGATTTAAAATATTCATTCCTGTACCTCCAAAAGCCTCTTTTCCAATAATAACAGCAAATACAACCGAGATTGTCAGCATCCATAAGGGCAAATCAATTGGCATGATCATGGGAATCAATAGTCCCGTTACTAAATATCCTTCGTTAACAGCGTGACCTCTAAAAATGGCATACGCAAATTCAATACCTAGGCCTACTCCATAAGAAATTATTACCATAGGCAGAAATCTGATTGCACCAAAGCCCATATATTCCCAAAATCCAAATCCATCTCCCATATTTTGGTATCCAACATTCCAAATTCCAAAGAGCATGGCCGGTACAAGAGCAAATACAACAACGATCATTACTCTTTTTAAATCAACTGCATCTCTAATATGTGCGCCAGTTTTTGTTGTGTGGTTAGGAACAAATAACAGTGTTTCAATACCACCAAAGGCAGGTGCATATTTTTCAAACTTCCCTCCTTTTTCAAAGTGGGGTTTAATATTATCTAGTTGTTTTCTTAAAAATTTCATTAACCTACCTCTTTAATCATTAAATCTAATCCTTTGCGAATAATATCCTGTGCCTCAATTTTTGATGAGCTTATAAAATCGATCAATGCAAAATCTTCAGGAGCTACTTCATAAATTCCCAAATTTTCCATTCTTTCAATATCCTCAATTATGGTAGCTTTTATTAATTGCATTGGATATATATCCATAGGCATTACTTTTTCCATTTCTCCTGTAACCACAAACGCACGATCCTCTCCATTTAAATTGGTGTCCAAAGTAAATTCCTTGTTTGAGTTTAACCATGATAAAGAAGTACGCGACATACTATATATATTATTTCCAATAAATGGCATCCATCCCAAAAATCTATGATGATTTCCTTCCGGTAAAACAACCACTAGATCATCATAAAAACCAATTGGGTCTTTAATTCCAACCGCTGTCCCTGACAAAGGATTCCCGCTAATAATTCTATTCTCTCCATCCACCAGACTTCCTTGAACAATATCCCCAATTTGAGCACCATTTCTTATCTCATAATATTGAGGGTTATCCACTTGAGAACCGGCCAAAGCGACAATTTTTGTTGGATTATACTTTCCTGTCAAAAACAATTCCCCAATGATTGCAACATCTTGAGGTTGTATCACCCATATTCTATCGCCTGAATTAACAGGATCAATCTTAGATATCTGCACTCCTACATTTCCTGCAGGATGTTTTCCTGACACTTTATGCAGATTTACACCCTTGATACTCCCAAGAAAAGATGGGGATTCATTACCAACCGAAAGGTGTACTTCTCCCTCAGTCAATTTGGCCAAGACATCAATACCCGCTTGAAATTCCTTTTCTCTATTATTTAATGTAATATCGTAGGAAGCCGCCAAAGGAGCAGATGCTACAGCTGAAATAAAAATTGCTTTTGGTGTATCACTCGGATCAGCAATAACATCATAAGGTCTTTGTTTTATAAATGTCCAGCAACCACTTTCTAAAAGTGCTTCTTTAATTTGAGGTGCCGCTAACTTAGACGGAGTTTCAATCCCAAAATCCTTAAATGTATCAGATTTATCCGCTAATATTTGAATGGATAAAATAACACGTTTTGGACCGCGAACAATTTCTTTTATTTTGCCGCTTACAGGAGAAGTGAATTTAATATTTTCTTGTTGTTTTGAATAAAACACGATATCGCCAACATTAACTTTATCTCCAACTTTGAGGATCATTTTAGGTGTAATTCCATGAAAATGTGGAGGGTTAATTGCAAATATTTTTGAGCGAGTTACTGAAGATACTTTATTTTGTGCTACTCCTTTCAGCTTAATATCTAAGCCTTTTTTAATTATAATGTCTGTTGACATAATTTGCATTTACTTAAATTTGTGTTTTCAACTATTTTTCAATAAAAATAGAGGAACAATCCTGTTTATCTTAACAGAAAGCAAATTTAATAATTAATATTTTATAGTTTATCATATATTATACTTTTATTTACACAAATAAGTGACCCCAATTAAAATTCATTTTAGCACAAATTACTTACTATCAATAATATAATATGTCTCAATTGAAAATTTACTCTTTACTACTTTTTTACAGTTCCTTTTTTATTCTTCCTGTAAATGCTCAAAATGCAGTAACAACTATTCCTCCCCTAAATATCAAAGCAATAGTACTGGAACCGGTAAGGCCAAATATTTATGCTCCTATCATAAAATTAGGAGAAAGTCTGAAACTTTCATTCGATGATATCAATGCAGAACAAAGAATTTATTCATACAAAATTGAACACTGCGATTATAATTGGAATATCTCTAATATATTATCAACTCAATATATGACTGGCTATTCCCAAGACAGGATTCGGGACTATGAGAATTCATTTAATACTTTGCAACCTTATACCCACTACACATTAAAAATTCCCAACGAAAACAATCGAATTAAAATTAGCGGAAATTATTTAATTTCGATATTAGACGAGTATAATAATGTAATTTTTTCCAGACGGTTTATTATATACCAGCCAAAAGTGAATGTAGGCGTCACGGCACACAGAAGCAGAGATATTTCTTTTATCAACGAAAAACACAATGTTGAATTCGTAATAAATCATCCAAATCTGTTACTGAATAATCCAAATGAAGAAATAAAGGTAGCTGTTTACCAAAACGGCGATTGGAATTCCGTTATTAAAAATATAAGACCAAAATATATGAGAGGATCTCAGTTATTGTATAATTATGTTGATGAAATATCCTATTGGGCTGGAAATGAGTTTCTCTATTTTGATACAAAAGAAATTAGAAACGCAACCAACAATATTGCTAAAACAAGATTGAATAATATTTTTAATACTTTTTTATTTATCGATGAATCCAGAGGAAACAAACCCTATTCATTCTATCCCGATGTCAACGGAAACTTTGTTTTACGCACCATTGACGCTGAAGATACTTCCCTGGAAGGGGATTATTCCTTTGTCCATTTTCTTTATCGTTACGATCAAATTTTTAATGGGGAAGGTATTTATATCTATGGGGCATTTAACGACTGGAAACTCACTGAAGAAAACAAAATGATCTATAATGAGCAAACCAACCTGTATGAAGCGAGATTAATGCTAAAGCAAGGTTTTTATAATTATACCTATGTCTCTGTTGACCGTAATGGACAACTCAATAAACACAGTTTAGAAGGATCTATGTACCAAACAGAAAATGAATATTCTGTTCTTGTATACTATAGAACCTATGGTGAATTATACGATCAGGTAATTGGATTTGGCACTACCAATTCAAAAAGATTAGAGAATTGATCTTTAAATTTTATCTTCTATCACCAAATATTCTGAGTAAGAAGAGGAATAAATTAATAAAATCCAAGTATAGTGTTAAAGCCCCCATAATCGCAATCTTTTCCATGCTTTCTCCATTCCTAAAACCATTAGCTCCAATTTCCTTCAATTTCTGCGTATCATAAGCCGTCAAACCAACAAAAATTGCTACTCCAATATAAGTAATGATCCAGCCCATCATATCGTTTTGAAAGAACATATTTACAATAGAGGCAATAATAATACCTATCAAGCCCATCATTGCTAAATTGCCAATCTTGGTCAAATCGTTTTTTGTATAATATCCGTACAAACTCATAACACCAAATGTTCCTGCAGTAATGTAAAAAGTTGATGCTATCGATGCCGTTGTGTACATCATAAAAATTACCGACATGGTCAATCCGTTTAATACAGCATATAACAAGAACATGAAAATGGCAGTGCTTTGGCTAATTTTATGGATAGCTCTGGACAGGTAAACTACCAATAGTAATTCGCCTATGATCAATCCATAAAATGTAAATTTGGAACTAAATATCAAATTTCTTATCTGCTCTGATGTTGCTGCATAATAAGCCATTAAACCCGTAATAAACAATGCCAGCGCCATCCAGTTGTACACCCTGGTCAGATATATAGTGGTACTATTTTTAACTCTAAATCCTTCCTGTTGATGTGTGCTTACTTTACTTTCCATTTATCTCGCTTATAATTATTAACTATTTTAATTCGGCAAATATAAAAAAGATTAGCTATTTAGAATTCTTTTTTCTAATTTAAACTCCGTTACTGAAAAACCTATTTTTCGTGAAAATTACATCTTTATTGAGTTTAGTTTTAATGTTGAATTGTTCCATTTACTCTTTATTCTCCCAAATAAGAAATGCCCCGCTTACTGCTATAGATAGTGAGTCAGCCTCGCAAAATTATCAGCGATATTGCGCGCTTTGCCATGGAACAGAACGCGAGGGCAATGCTGCCGATTTTGCACCATCTCTCCGTTCAAAATCACTAATGTCAACAATCCCCTTGAATTTCTTGGCGAGCTCAATTGGCTTTGGCCGCCCCAACACACCCATGGCAGCCTATTTGAAAGATATGGGAGGTCCATTAAGTATGAAAGAAATTTTTAACCTGGCGAGTTGGTTAAAATTCGAATCGGGTCATGAAAACATTATCATTCCTGTAGAGGTTGTTAAGGGCGATTTAGAAAATGGATCCATATTATATTCCAGAGAATGTGCAAGATGTCATGGTAAAAAAGCGGAGGGTAAAACTGCTCCTTCCCTTGGAAACCAGGCATTCTTAGCTTTTGCAAGTGATGAATATATAAAATATGCCATAATAAATGGACGAGAGGATACAGAAATGAAGGCCTTTGATAAAAAGTTAACAATTGAACAAATAAATGATCTTACTTCATATATAAGAAGTCTGACCTCTGGATGGGAACCTGAACCAAAGGAACTGGCCCCCTACCCTAAGGAAGAGGATTATGTTCTGAATCCGAAAGGGAAAAAACCCAAATTTGATCTGAGGGAAGATCGTTATGTCCCTATGCAACAAGTTTTAGAGGCCATTCAATCTAATAACCGTATTATAATTCTGGACACGAGAACTACTTCAGAATGGCACAATGCACATATACCGGGGGCTATTCCAATGCCTTATTATATTTCTGAGGAGGAGGTAGACAAAGGACTACCCAAAGATAAAACCTGGATCATAGCTTATTGTTCATGCCCTCATGCGGCGTCCGATAAAATAATCAATATGTTACGTAAAAAAGGATATAAAAATACGGCTGTAATTGACGAAGGTTTTTTTGGATGGATCAATAGCGGTTTTCCTCTTATGGCAGGTGAAATACAAAATAAAAAATAGTTCTAAAAATCTTTCTTCCTCAATTTCATATTGATTCTCCATACAGGAAGTATCATCCATAAAATCATGACAGCAAATGAAATAATCAACCCGAAATTGGTTCCGAAAAACTTTTTGAATACTGCACCGGTATATCCTAATAAAGCAGAAATATCCAATTTTAACAAAATCAAAATTCTTGATAAATCAATTGGGTTGAACATTGTAGCAAGCAAAGAAAACTTGTCAAGCGGATATTCATTGAACATTACAAGAGAGATCAAAAACAGGCCGTCGTAGATCACAGCCAGGAACAACCACATTAAAATTGCATATCCAAAACCTTTAATTTTATTAACATTTGATAATGCGATATTAAAGGCTAAGGCAACAAAAATAAAATTCAGAAATGAGCCAACTACAAGCAATAAACCAAAATCAAATATTGCGGTTGATTTGAACAGACCATACATTAAAAATGGAATCCCTAAACCAAGGGCTAAACTGAGAGTAAGTGAAATAGAAATTCCCAAATACTGCCCCATAAATATTTTATTTCTATTAATGGGCTGCGCCAATAACAGTTCTGTAAACTCCTTTGAGTTATAATAGTACATCACTCCAAAAATGGTTCCTATTAATGGCGTAAGGACAATAATGATATTTAATAAGGTAATGATCGCCTTGTTTATGTCATTATTCAGAAACAACAGCACAAACCCCAAAGCCAAATAAAAGGCAAAATAAACATAACTCCATCGGCTACGCATCAGATCGTAAAAACTATATCTTAATATCTTAAACATTTTCTTTTTTCATTAAATGAGCAATGGCATGTTCCAAATCCGGTTGATTGGTTTGTGATTTTAAATTCTTAGCAGTTCCCTTAAAATAAATCTCGCCATCTAATAAAAATACTATTTCGTCTGCAACCTCTTCAACAAAACTCATAATATGGGTTGTGATCAAAATAGTTTTTCCTTTTGACTTTTCTTTTTGAATAATATCTTTTAGACAAATTAATGATATAGGATCTAAGCCGGTAGTAGGTTCGTCTAAAATAATTAGCTCACTATCAAACATAAAGGTCAAGACTATATTCACTTTTTGCTTGGTTCCTCCTGACAGATTTCCCAATTTCTTATCTAAAAATGGTTCTAAAGAAAAAAGTTTAATCAGATATTTATCATTTGATTCTTTCGGCCTTAAATTTTTAACCATTGCAATCAACTCCTTGACCGCTAGATTGGCCGGAAAATTAGCAATTTGAGGCAGATAATTTATCTGGTTTCGATATTTCCATTGTTTTAGTACTGACCTATCATCAATTTTAATTTCTCCGGAATTCGGAATAACCATACCTAAAATACTTTTTATCAATGTAGTCTTACCTGAACCGTTCGGACCTAAAATTGCAAAGATCCCTCCTGATTTAATCTCTAAATCCAAGCCATCCAAAACGGTTAATTTGCCAAATCTTTTATGTAAATTAGTTATTTCAATCATTTGTTTTTTTCATTAACGGTGAATTATCAACTAAATTATCAGGTGTAAAAACCGGGGAAACCTTCTCTGAAAAATTGATCATATCAACAAATAAGCTTCTCAATAAGATTATTGCCTCAGGTGTTCTATGCACTATATAAGAAAATAATTTTACCGGACGGTAAGGCACATCTCCAATACCATTTTTGTCCAGATCATAACCAGCATAATCACTCCAATAATTACTATCAAATTTGTTGGAATTAATTTTACTATTATAAGAAAGGTCCAAAGCATTGTGCATAAAATTATTCTGTGCAAAATCATTTTCATAACAGGCACCAACAATTTTTACAGCCCACCCATTTCTTAAAAAAGTATTTCTTTTATAGTTAATTCGAGTAGAGCCATCAACACTAATTCCAATTGTATTTTGCTCAAAAAGATTATTTTCAATCTCAGCATCATAAATTTCTTTCAATAACAACCCATAAGAAGCTGAACCCCAATTTTCAACAAATTTATTGTTGTGCATTTTAACATATTTTGAAAACATTATTGCCACTCCTGCTCCATTTTTGATAAAAATATTATCAAAGTATTCATTTTCATTTGAAAACATAAAGTGCAAGCCATAGCGTAAGTTATCAAAGCTTTTATTACTGAATATTTTACTCTTTTTTACAAACTCAAAATAAATGCCGTCGCGCAATCCATGCAAAGTATTATTACTTACCTGCATATTGGAACAATGCCATAAATGAACTCCATTTCCTGAGCTTGCCTGGTCCTTCGCATTACTGCTTACGTCATTATTCTCAATAGTTCCGTAATGAGATTTTTCAACCAGAATTCCGAAAAAAACTTTTTTTAAAGTATTGTTTCTGATTGTGAAATTCTTCGATCTTGAGACTAAAATAGCCGCAAAATCTTTGGTATAACTTTGCCCAACATTAATAATGGTCAAGCCTTCAATAGTAAAATTATCTGCTTTGATGCTAAATACTGTTTCTTTATTCTCTCCATCAATAATTGGATTTCCTTCACCTCTTATTATTACTGATTTATTGATTAGTATAATTCCATGTTCTTTATAAATACCACTTTTGATAATAATTTCATCACCGTCCTCTGCTATGGAAATTGCTTCCTTAATAGTGGTTATTTCACATGTAGTACAAACTTCAATTTGCTCAGCATGCAAAGAAGTAACGAAAGTTATAAGGATAAGAAGAAAATAAATATTACGCATATTACTTTACAGAATATTTTTCCTTGATTGACGTCCAGGTATAGAGCTCTCCTGATTTATCCTCCAAGGATCTCTCTGCCTTTTCTTTCTCAGAAAAAGCAGATAAAAATGCTCCCATTGGGCTTTTTATTTCTGGGCTGATCAGATAGGTTGCGTTTTTGGCATCTGTCATCGATTCTGGATTTCCGTAATCTGCAACTAAAATTACATTGATATTGTCCGTAGTTATTTCTGAAAATTCATTCAACATGCACTCGATGGCATCAAATTTAAATTGCTTTCCTTTAGATGTAACATATTGTGATGCATGTTGTTGATCTACAATTGTCATTTGACAAAAATGACATGTATCAGAACCGTAGTTTATTTTTTCAGGTTCTACAGAACATGACATAAAAAATAATAAACTTATGGCTAAGTATATTTTGGTAATGTTTTTCATTTTTCTAGTTAGTGATGTCAAATATAATACAATTTGAGCATAATAGAATTCTACTATGCTCAAATTAACATTACACTATAATCAAAATAAATTTAATTTTTAGCTTCTTTTTTCCCAACAAAAAATGCAATAAAAGTCAGGAGCATTCCGCCAAACATAAAATAAGCTCCCATCCTTGGATAGGAATGGGCCGTAAAATTTAATATGAGTCTTGTTCCAAATAATGGAGGTTGAAAACCCATCACTGAACCATCCGGATTTTTAAAATTCATGATAGCCTTTGGATCCAGATTATGACCATAATCATATTCCCACAAATAAAAATCATACATGCCTGCAATTCCCAAAACGGACATCAGTACAAACCAGGATAAAAACCATTTATGTTTACCTATAAATCCGATGACAACACCTAAAAATATCATAAAACCAATGACAATTGGAAATATTTCAAACTCAGGAATTGTTTCGGGTATATATTGCATACCAACATAATGATTCATTAAATTGATGTTTTTTATATCGAATTCATTCGTATCTGCAAATTTATTAATGTGTATATCCATTCCTAACGGAATAGGATATTGAGGTGCTTCCAAAGTTATATTCCATAGAGGAAAAACAAATAAACCAATCAATAATAGCGAACCTATTATCATTAATATTTTAGATTTTTTCATGTGTTAATATTTATTGTTTTTCAATGGTCACATGCTGTTCGCTATTAATCTTTCCGTTTGGTGAGAAAAATTTTCGCTTGCTCGTTTCATGTGTTTATTTTTATTGTTTTTTATCGTGATAGCTATCGCGAACCACATTTCCTTCGCTAATAATTATTTCCTTAGTTGAGGAACTTATTATATGCTCGCTTAATGATTTTTTATATGATTTGATTTTGGATTGAATCAATCAATAATCGACTCAAATTTACAAAAAAATAGCGCTATATAATGTAATATCTTTTACATAAAAACAATATTTCGTTGTTGATCTAATTAAAAAACGGACAGATCTCTATGCCCTGTCCGTTTTCAAAAAATACTTAACTAAAATACTATCATTTATTAATATTATTCAACATCAACTGCATCTCCATCGAGAGTAAACTTAATAGGAACATTTGATCCTTTAGGTGAAACTCTTACGTAACCCTGCATTTCCTGATGCAAAGCAGAACAGAAATCTGTACAGTAGAATGGCCATACTCCAACCTCTTTTGGATACCAAACAAACGTTTCAGTTTGTCCTGGCATAATCAGCAATTCAGAAGTTTGTGCTCCAATCATAGCAACACCATGAGGCACATCATAATCTTGTTCCAAATTAGTAAAGTGGAAATAAACTTTATCACCAACTTTTACACCTTCAATGTTATCAGGAGCAAAATGAGAACGGATCATCGTAATATAAATATGAACTTCGTTTCCTTTTCTTATGACTTTTGTTTCCGCTTCACTCTTCACAGCATATGGATGTTTATTGTCTTCCAGTCTGTAAATTTTACGTGAATTTTTTGCTATTATATCTGCTGGTATCCCGGCTGCATAATGTGGTTCGCCAATGGTAGGGAAATCTAAAAGTAATTCCATTTTTTCACCCGTAATATCATATAATTGAGCAGATTGCGTTACCTCCGGTCCTGTTGGTAAATAACGGTCTTTAGTAATTTTATTCAAAGCCAATACATATTTACCAAAAGGTTTTCTTGAATTTCCACCTGGAATCATTAAATGTCCAACAGAATAATAAGTAGGTTTTCTATCTATAACTTCCCAAGTCCCTAATTTCCATTTTACAACTTCTGAAGAGATAAAGAAAGTAGTATAAGCATTTCCTTGTCCATCAAATTCTGTATGAAGTGGTCCTAAACCTGCTTGTTTAACTGCTCCTGCTAAAGTTGCTTCGTATTGCAATATTGGGATTCCATAAGCTTCACCATCAAACTTTTTCTCCTCAATGGCCTTCAACATTTTACTAAACGAGTGAATAGTCAACTCCGCAGCCAATTTACCACTACCAACAATATATTCTCCACTTGGGTCAACATCACAACCGTGAGGTGATTTTGGAGTAGGCATAAAGTATATAGCTCCTGGTACGTCAGCCGGGTTAACTATTAATACTTCTTTTTTTATGGTTGATGTAGCGGTATGCGTATGCTCATCATATACATTATGTGCATATTTTGCAGGTACTTTTTTACCTCCACCATTATTTACATATTCTTCAATTTTTTTCCAGTTTACTGCCGCAATAAAATCTTTGTCATTTTGAGAAGCATTTACTTCCAATAATGAATTTGCTTCTTCTGTATTATATGTACTAAAGAAAAACCAGCCATGCGAAGCACCTCTACCTGGGTGTGAAAGATCATAATCAAATCCAGGCATCATTAATTGAAATTTTATGTCCATTCCGCCATCTTCGGCATCAACAGAAATAAATGTTAAAGCTCCTTTGAAGTTCCCTTTATACTCATCAATTGGCATATCTCTTTGAGGAAATGGTATAGAAAAACGAGTCCCTGCAACTACATATTCCGTATTCTCAGTTACAAATGAAGAACTGTGGTTACCTGCAGAATTTGGAACTTCTATAATCTCAGTAGTTTCAAAAGTTGTAAGATCAATTTTTGCAATACGAGGTGTATTGTTACCGTTGATAAATATCCATCTTCCATCTAACTCCCCTGCAGTTTGTGAGATGTCAGGGTGGTGAGAATCATCCCAAGGAATAAATCCATGAGAAGTATTAAGCATTGGTTTTGTTTCTTCGTTAAAACCCCAAGCTTTTTCAGCGTCAACTGAGAATACAGGAATTACCTTGAATAATCTACCCGATGGTAAACCATATACAGCTAATTGTCCGCTAAATCCACCAGATAGAAAGGCATAAAATTCATCATGCTCTCCCGGAGCCACATAGACTCTTTCGGCAGCATTACCTGATAAAGCTCCTTGTTTGGAGGATTTGTTTGAATTTGCATCACCGCAACTTACCATCACAACAGATAAGGTAAGAACGGCAATTAAAGATTTAATCGTTGTTTTCATAATTATATTTAGTTTAGTTTTATTTTTAATTTTTAGTTCTAAAATATTCTAAAATTTTCCTCGCTTCATCTTCTGTTAAATTCTGGTTTGCCATCGGAGCAACGTACTCTATCAGCAATTGTTTTGCAATTTCGTTTTCCTTTACCATGAGCTCAGGATCTAAAATCATATTCATAATCCATTCCGGAGTTCTTCTTTCTGTTACTCCCTTCAAACCAGGGCCCACAAATCTTTTACTGATTTTATGGCAAGCCGTGCATTTGGCTTTGAAAATCACCTCTCCTTCTGCAACCATTGTTGAATCTATCTCTCCCAAGGAAATGCTCTTGATGGTTCCAACGCCTTTATCGGTCATGGGATCAACTTTTGTAACTTCCTTTTTTACTTCTTCTGCTACGGGTGAATCCACTTCCTTCTTAGCTTTTTCACCTCCGCAACTCGACATTAATACTCCTAATGTCAAAATAGTTATAAATTTTAATTTCATTCTATAGTATTTTAGTTTATTTTTTAATTTTAGTCTTCAGCAGGAACCAACACATCGTCAATAACATGAATCCAACCATTACTAACATCTACTGATTTTAATATTTTTGTACCTCCTACATAGATACCATCTTCTTTATTTTCAACAAGCAAATATTTACCAGATGCCATATATAATTTTCTTCCTTTTTTTGCTTCCTTTTTCAATTGTTTCATAGGATAATTTGCTGGTGCTACATGATTTATCAAAATAAACCTTAAGGTTGATTTATTCTCCGGCTTTAACAATGACTCCACAGTACCTTCAGGTAACTTGTCAAATGCACTATTCAAAGGTGCAAAAATGGTCAGTGGACCTGCATTTACAACTGCATCTTCTACGCCTGCAGTTTCAATGGCCACAACTAAAGTTGAAAAATCCTCTATGGATTTAGCAACCTGAAGTGCATTTGCATCAGAAACACCATCATCCTTAACAGATGCTTGTCCTCCACCTTTATCAACTGATGCTTGTTCTTGTTTAGATTCACTCATAGGATCTGCTTGTTTTTCGTTTTTACAGGAAATAAAAGCAAGTACCATTAATGCTATAATAAATTTACTTTTCATATTTAGTTAATTTTAATTAGATATATTCTATTTTTTATACATTTATATTGGTGACACAAGTTACAAAAGTATATTCTTAAGGAAGTAAAAAACATGATTTTTATCATATAAAAGGATAAACTTATCTTTTTATATTTGTATAAAAATAATCATGCTATCAAACTCGTGCAAATATGCTATTCGAGCCATTCTTTATTTAGCTTATAACAGCAGTAAATCAAAGAAAATTGGTTCTAAGATCATTGCAGAGAAAATAGACATCCCGGCACCTTTTTTAGCAAAAATATTTCAAAAACTTAGCAAAGAGAAAATTATCCGATCATCAAAAGGTCCACATGGGGGGTTTTACCTTACGGAAAAGGAGCTTTCTAAGACTCTTTTTGACGTTGTTAAGTGTATAGATGGATTAAGTATATTTGAAAATTGCTTTTTAGGTTTACCCAAATGCAGTGATGAAAACCCTTGTGCAATTCACAATATCGTTTCATCTTTTAAAACACATTTGAGACAGGAACTTTCAAGTAAAAGTATCTCCGAGATTGCCGAAGAAACTAAAAAAGGCAAGTCGTTTATTTTTTTAAAATAATTCATACCTTTGTAAAACCATTATTTACAGTGTTTAACAAATGATTGAGCAAATTACAAAAGGAATAAAGATTACCGTTGATACAAATTTTGAGGGGAAACGATATCAAAATTTGAGGTTGTACTATGCCTTTTCTTATAGTATTACCATTGAAAACCAAAGTAGTGATACCGTACAATTAGTTAGTCGTCATTGGAATATCTTTGATTCCTTAAGCGATTTAGAAACGGTGGACGGAGAAGGTGTTGTTGGTGAAAAACCTATTATCGCTCCGAAACAAAATTATACCTATAACTCACATTGTTTACTTTCCTCTGCTATAGGGGCCATGAATGGTCATTACAATATGATTAATTTTTCTTCTTCAAAACAATTTAAAGTTCTGATTCCTACTTTTCATTTAATGATTCCTGCAACCTTGAATTAAAATTCTTGTTGCATAAATTCTTTTATTTGACTATTTTCATATTTTTAAGAAATAATATCTTTCTTTGATGAAATCCGTTACCCGATTTAACAATAATTTTAAAGGTACAGTTTGTTTGAACTGCAACCAGTTAATCAGCAAGGAAAATAATTTCTGCCCTAATTGTGGTCAGGTAAATGATAAGAATCCGATAAGCGTTAAACAATATTTTTCAGAATATTTGTCCGGGTTTTTTGAATTTGACAGTCGTTTTATAAGAACTATTATACCTCTCTTATTTAAACCGGGGTTGGTTACAAAAAACTATGTCGAAGGAAAGAGAAAGAGTTATGTCAATCCATTTCAGCTGTATCTTCACATTACAATATTGTTTTTTTTGATTATGGGGGGTTTTAGCTTCTTCGACGAGTTTAAACCCACAAATAATAATAATTCGGATATTATTTCTCAAATTAATAATGACAATGCCCAACGAGCATTTGACACTATAAAATCAACAGCCTCGACACAATTAAATGAAATAGCTTCCGATTTAGATGATGATAAAATATCTGATCTTGCCGCTAAAATAGATAGAATTACTATATCAAATAAACAGGATACAAATGAAACTGATCCTGTAATAAACTCGATCACAAAACAATTAGGAATCTATATCGATTCTGTTTTTGCCAACTCAAATTATCTTGCTCAATTTAGTAGTGACAGCCTGACAAAGACCGAAAAAGATTCCTTATTCAGCTATATGATAGAGACTTATAAGGGTCATTCATTAATTTTATTCAAAGGTACGAAAGATGAAACTATAGATAAATGGGAAGACATTGAAACAATAAATATTCTGAACAATTACACACTGGATTATGTTGAAAACACATTTAAGGAAGAGAAAATTAATTATACCATCCCCGATTCACATCGTAATTCTGTAGAAGATGATCTACTGAAAAAAATTGCCAGTGAAAAGTTCTTTAAGAAAATGTTTGATTTCATGGAATATGGAAGTAAAAATGAGGATGCCACTGCGGTAGACGCATTGCAAAAATTAGGATATGAAAATACGTACTGGAACATTTTTTATTATAGCAAATCACAAAATATTAACAAAATGAAAGATGATCCCGAATTCAGAAAGTCCTATTGGGATAATATCATTTCAAAAATATCGGTTGCTTTGTTTTTTCTCCTACCCATCTTTACATTATTGGTAGCCTTGCTATATATTAGAAATAAATACAATTACACCGAACACCTGGTATTTGTTTTTCATGTTCAAACTGTTTTTTTTATTCTTTTGATCTTCTTTATGATTATGAACCGAATGGTAGAAAGTGAGTGGATTATGATATCCTTTTTCCTTATATTTTTGTTTTATTTATATAAAGCTTTAAGAAATTTTTACGGACAGGGAAGGTTTAAAACTATAATAAAATTTTTTATTTTAAATTTTTTCTTCGTGATCTTATCGTTTATTGGTGGGGTAGTTATCTCATTTTTGGCATTTTTAATTTAACCCGGATTAAAAGGTAGCATTGAACATCTAACTTTATAATACAGCAAAAAAGCTTATGAATTAAATGTCGGGGAAATACAGAATGAAGTGACTTTATGAGTACTGTGTTTCATTCCTATTCTCATGAAAATGGGAAAAACGGGAATCTAGAAACAATTAATAATGGATTCCCATTTTTATGGGAATGACACGATCATGTGAGTATGTTGGTCATTCCTTAGAAACATATGACTAGCTTTAATTGTAAAAGGAAATTTCCACAATTGTCAGGTTAGCTAATTGCTTCATAATCCATTTGAATTCCCCTTTCATTTTTAGAAACAGAAGTTATGCTTACGGTACCCACTTTTCTACGTTTTAAAATTACATCCACATTTGGATCTCCTATCCCCGCATCATGATGGAATTTAAGAATTGATTCCTGATCAATAGTATTATTCTTCTGCCAATTATCAAACCAATTGTTTCTCAATTTTTTCACCTCCTCAGTGAACAAAGTAGACGACGACCAAATACACATTTCCTGTGGCAATTTTTTAAGATGTCCGGCAGAACCATCCCATACAAATTCCATTAATTTTAAATCGAGTTGCCAATCGACTATCACCAAAGTAAATGGCTCAATATCTGATAAGTCTATTGTTTTTAATTCATTTTCTATATGTCCACACTTCAATAAATGAATTACGATCTCACCCCTGCTCGCCCTGTAAGAACCTCCTGATTTATGATTAACAAAGCCCCCGTTTAATAAACACAAGGCTCTGTTTTTTGAACTTGTCCCAATCCATGTTCCTCCTGCCTGACCATCCTTAGGGTAAAAAAGTTCGACCCCATCTTCTATATATTCTTGTGGTGCCAATGCTTTTTGCCTTGCATAGCCAACATCGCGATTTGAGGTTAAGATAAACTGATTATTTTTTAAAGGCAAATAAGTTACTGTACACATATTTTTAAAATTTTGATTGTAAATTACTATTGTTACCAATGAGTTAATAACCTTACAATCTAATATAAAATTCTTTTAAAATTCTTAATTTTGCAAATCAAAAATAATGTAAACACTCAAATAAAAAAACAAATGGCTACAGGATTTTATAAAGTACCGAAAGCGGTAAATGAACTCGTTGTTCAATATGAAGCAAACAGTAACGAAAAATCAAACTTGTTGGCTATGTACAAAAAAATGTACAGTCAGGAGATTGATGTACCTCTTTATATTGGTAAAGAAGAAATCAGAACCGGAGAAACTATTGCCATTCACCCTCCACATGATCATAAACACGTTGTCGGTGTTTATCATACTGCTCAAAAAGAGCATATTGAAAAGGCAATTGATACTGCCTTAGAAGCAAGAAAAAAATGGGCCAATACCCCTTGGCAATCAAGGGCAGCAATATTTTTAAAAGCGGCCGATCTCTTGGCTGGTCCCTTTCGGGATAAAATGAATGCGGCTACTATGATCGCACAATCAAAAAATGTAATGCAATCAGAAATAGATGCTGTTGCAGAATTATGTGATTTTTTTAGGTTCAATGTCGAGTTTATGACTCAAATTTATCAGGATCAACCAATTTCTTCCGAAGGCATATGGAATCGTATGGAATATAGAGCCTTAGAGGGGTTTGTTTATGCCATCACACCATTTAACTTTACATCAATTGCCGGAAATTTATCAGCTGCTCCTGCGTTAATGGGAAATGTTGTGATCTGGAAACCTGCCAGATCACAGGTGTATTCAGCACAGATCATTATGGAAATATTTAAAGCGGCCGGATTACCTGATGGAGTGATCAATATGGTAACCGGAAATTCAGCGATGATAACTGAAATTGTTTTGGACAGCCCTCATTTTGCAGGTGTACATTTTACAGGATCTACCCGGGTATTTAATAGTTTTTGGGAACAAATAGGAAGAAACGTGAATTCAGGCACATATCACAGTTATCCAAGAATTGTAGGAGAGACCGGTGGTAAAGATTTTGTTTGGATGCATCATACAGCAGATGCCAAACAAGTTGCAACAGCTCTTTCAAGAGGTGCTTTTGAATACCAGGGGCAAAAATGTTCGGCTGCCTCTCGTGCTTATATTCCAAAAAGCAAATGGGAAGATGTCAAAAATTTTATGGCTGCTGATTTAAAATCAATGAAAATGGGAAGTCCGGAAGAACCCTCCAACTTTATCAATGCTGTAATAGACAAAAGAGCGTTTGATAAATTGTCCGGTTATATTGAAAGTGCAAAAAATGACGAAGATGCTGAGGTTATTATTGGTGGAAGTTGTGATGATGCCAAAGGTTATTTTATTGAACCCACGGTTATCTTAACTAACAATCCTAAATATGAAACCATGTGTACCGAATTATTTGGGCCCGTTTTAACAATCTATGTATATGAAGATAATGACTGGAAATCTGTACTGGAGTTGATAGACAACACCTCTCCTTATGCATTAACCGGTGCGATATTCAGTGCGGATCGTTATGTAATTGATTATGCCACAGATGCTTTAGAAAATTCCGCAGGTAATTTTTATATCAACGACAAACCTACAGGTGCGTTAGTGGGACAGCAACCATTTGGTGGCGCAAGAGGATCCGGCACAAATGACAAAGCTGGTTCTGTTTGGAATTTACTGCGTTGGACATCAAACCGTACCATCAAAGAAACCTTTGTTCCTCCCACAGATTACAGGTATCCGTTTTTAGGAGAATAATATATTTGGATGAGACTTTCGGGATAAACATCTCAATGGTTATCGATCATATCAATAAAAAAAATGTAAAAACTCATCATTAAATGATGAGTTTTTTATTTTTACTACATTTGAAACTTTATGAATGATTTTATGAAAATGGACTATGATGCTTCCGACCAGATTATAACTATAACAAAATCTGGTTTGGCCAGCGTATCAGATATAATTGAAACTATTAATGACGCTGTGTCTTTCGGTGATAAAAAAAATTGTCATAATTTCCTTTTTAACGTGCAAAATGTAATAGAAACAGGAAGTTTTAATGAATTATATGAATTCCACAAGAATTTGACACAAGTAACTAACTTAACGCACGAACATCGTTGTGCGGTAATTTTTTCTCCCGAAGCGAACAAAAGCAGAACACAATTTTATGAAACGATCAGCTTTAATTGGGGACAAGGAATATTTAAAGTATTCTTCCAGTTGGAAGAAGGGCGTACATGGTTAAAACTAAACAAAAAATAATAATTTATTGCTACCTGACAGGCTGAGAATATTTTACTGCCCGATTCTATAAATTAACCTCCTTGTAATTTATCGGCCCCGGGCAATAATCCAATTAATTTTTGCGGGTCATGAATTAATATTGGTATATGCTGCGGGCAAATATAAAAATGTGATTCTTGATAATAAAATTTGGTCACTGGTATTTCCTGAGCATCTTTTTTGCAAACCAGGCATTCTTTTTGATCTTTCATGTATTTATTATTTACTGTTTTAATCTGTCACACCTGCCGGCAAAGGCAGGGAGGTCATATGTTTAATATTTTGAGCACAAAGCTAGCCTATTAAAAAAAATAAAACATGATAATTGTTACCCTCATGGTTTATATTTCAAAGGCAAATGCACTAGTTTTTTGGTTTTGAAAAAATCTTCGCTAAAATAATCAGATAGATCAAAGATCGTTGCTTTTGGAAAGTTTTGCAATTCTTCTTTTAAATCTCCTCCTTTTAAATATAAAATTCCATTTCTCAGATCATGATTTTGCTTTTTAGCTATTTTTTTACGTGTCCATTTTACGAAATCATCCATTTTGGTAACGGCTCTGCTCACGATAAAATCAAAATGACCTTTAACATCCTCGGCCCTAATTTGTTCCGCCTTTATATTTTTTAATCCTAATTCATCAGCAATTTCTTTCACTACTTTAATCTTTTTTCCGATAGAATCTACCAGATAAAACTTGCTTTCCGGAAACATAATGGCTAAGGGTATCCCAGGCAATCCACCTCCGGTACCAATATCCAGGATATGAGAATTAGGCTTAAACTCAATTACTTTAGCTATTCCTAGTGAGTGAATTATATGCCGAAGATAGATCTCATCAATATCTTTCCTTGAGACAACATTTATTTTTGTATTCCAGTTCTTATACAAGTCTCCCAATTTTGAAAACTGTTCTGTTTGAACATTCGATAAGCTGTCAAAATATTGCAACAAATCCTTCATTTTATCGTTTATTTATAGGCAAAAATACGATTAATATAATTTAACATTATTTTGCGTTTTGCAATTAAAAAACAAGTATTTTTGCATCTGGAAATATTGGGGTAATATTAATCTAAAATAAAAATTTATGCAAGCTGTAAAATTTTTAACGAGAGACAAAACCAAATTCTTTAGAACTTTAAATAAAAGAGTTAACGATTATTTCAAAGAAAATAAATTAAAAAAAACAGGTGATTGGAGATTATATATCAAGTCTGCTATCTTCCTTACAATGTTCATCGTTCCATATATTATTTTACTGACAGTTGATATGCCTCACTGGGCGCAACTTTTATTAACTGTGGTAATAGGCATCGGTATGGCCGGTGTAGGCATGAATGTTATGCATGATGCGAATCATGAGTCTTTCTCGAGCAAAAAGTGGGTGAATCGCTTAATGGGAAGTAGCATTTATGTTCTTGCCGGTAATGTATATAACTGGCAGGTTCAGCACAACGTATTACATCATACCTATACAAATATTCAGGGTATGGATGAAGATATTGATGCAGGGAGGATCATCCGTTTTTCTAAACACACTAAATGGCTGAAGATCCATAAATTTCAAAAATTCTATTCGCTTTTTTTATATGGACTTCTCACTATAAATTGGGCGATTACCACTGATATAAAACAAACGCACAACTATTTAAAAAGAAAGTTATCTTATGGTAAATTTCCAAATCCATCTAAGCAATGGACTATTTTAGTATTTACAAAAATATTATATTACTTCACATGGATCGCTTTACCCATCATGGTAATGAACGTTACCTGGTGGCAGGTTTTAATAGGATTTTTTATAATGCACTATACAGCAGGACTGATCTTGAGTATTGTATTTCAACTGGCACACGTTGTTCCAAATACAGAGATGCCTCAACCTGACAGTGAAGGTGTAATGGATCATACTTTTGTTATTCACCAATTATATACTACGTCAAATTTTGGAATTAACAGTAAATTTGTAAACTTCTTTACCGGTGGATTGAACCATCAGGTGGAACACCATATTTTCCCGCATATTTCTCATGTTCACTATAAAAAATTATCAGAAATTGTACGAAAAACAACTAAGGAGTTCAATTTGCCCTATAACGAATACAAGACTATGTTTAGTGCTTTTATAGAACATGTAAAACAACTTAATTATTTGGGCCACCATAGAGAGATCGCATAACAATTTACACATATTCAATTTTTTACAACAATGTCAAATCTATTATCAGACAGAATTAACAGTTTGCCAGCTTCTCAAACTTTGGCTATGGCAGCAAAGGCAAGAGAACTTAGAGAAGAAGGAAAGAACATCATTGGCTTAAGCCTGGGAGAACCGGATTTTAATACTCCTGATTTTATCAAAGACGCTGCGATAGATGCAATTAATGAAAATTACAATTCCTATACCCCTGTCAATGGATACGGAGAATTGAGAGAGGCAATTTGTAGAAAATTCAAACGTGATAACAATCTGACCTATACCCCAAATCAGATAGTTGTTTCCACAGGAGCAAAACAATCTATTGCTAACGTTGCACAGGTATTATTGAATCCGGGTGATGAAGTTATATTGCCAGCACCGTATTGGGTGAGTTATTCTGCAATTGCAATATTGAGTGAAGCTACATTGGTAGAAATCCCTTCTTCCATTGAAACTGATTTTAAAATCACACCGGAACAATTGGAAGCGGCGATAACGCCTAAGACAAAAATGATATTCTTTAACTCACCAAACAATCCAAGTGGTACTGTTTTTACAGAAGAAGAACTGAGAGCTTTGGCGAAAGTATTGGAGAAACATCCTGGAATATTTATTCTTTCAGACGAAATTTATGAGCATATCAATTACGGCACTACTAATTTCAGTTTTGCTGAAATTGAAAGCATGTATGACAGAACCATTACAGTGAATGGTGTTGCAAAAGCATTTGCGATGACGGGTTGGAGAATAGGTTATATTGGTGCTCCGGAATGGATTGCAAAAGCCTGTACAAAAATGCAGGGGCAAATTACATCAGGCGCTAATTGTATCGCTCAAAGAGCAACGATTACGGCCTTAGATGCTCCTATATCTAATATTCAATATATGGTTGATGAATTTAAAGTTAGGAGAGATCTTATTTTAAATTTATTAGGAAAAATAGATGGTATCAAAACCAATGTCCCTCAGGGTGCATTTTACGTGTTCCCGGATGTATCCTATTATTTTGGAAAAACAATTAAGGGAAAAACAATAAATGGAGCCTCCGATTTTGCAATGCTATTACTGGAAGAGGCTAATGTTGCAACGGTTACCGGAGATGCCTTTGGAGCTCCTGACTGTATCCGAATTTCCTATGCCGCATCACAGGATAATATTAAAGAAGCTGTTGAAAGAATAGCAACAGTTTTGGCATAAAATAAAGAACTATTCTGTTTATTTTAAAAAAATCATACCCAATCTTTAACAAGGATTGGGTTTTTTTATTATTGTAATATTCTGTTTATCAATGGGTATTTGTATGCTTATTGACAATCTACATCAAATTATATAAGCCAGAAATGTCTTATGTTTCCATATCTTTTTGTTATGTAAAATAAATCTTATACATTTGTTGTGTGTATATGTCCATACATATGGACATATTAATTAAATTGTATTATATGCAACTGCGAATAGACCATAACAGTGGAACACCTCTCCATCTGCAAGTAGAAAGTTTAGTAAGAGATCTTATTGAAATGCCTAAATATCAAAAAGGCGAATTGCTTCCTAAAGAAGTTGATATTGCAAATAACTTAGGTATTTCCCGTAATACTGTACGCCAGGCGATCAGCAAATTAGTCATCGAAGGATTATTGGAAAGAAAAAAAGGGGTAGGTACAAAAGTTGCTACCCAAAATATTAGTACTCAGTTACAAAGCTGGATGAGTTTTACTCAGGAAATGAATCGTAAAGGAATTGCATTTATTAATTATGAGATCCAAGTTGAAAAAGTAATTGCTACTGAAGATGTCGCCAATGTACTTGAAATAAAACAAGGTACCAAGGTTCTAAAATTATCTAGATTGCGTGGGGACAAAGACGGCCCCTTTGTATATTTTGTTTCCTGGCTTCACCCCCGTATCGGTTAACCGAAAAAGATGATTTTACCCGACCTCTATATGAAATAATCGAAAAAGATCATTCCATCATTGTTGACTTGTCACGCGAAGAAATTAAGGCTGCTACTCCAGAAAAGAATATTTCTAAGAAACTACAAATTTCTGAAAATGAACCCATCCTTGAAAGGATTAGAAAAGTATATGACCCCGGAAAAAGGCCAATCGAGTATTGTATTGGCTACTATCGTGCGGATAAATTTTCGTATACCATCGATATTAAAAGAGAATTTCACTAAGCCCATAGTCATGAAAAAAATATTAATACTTTTATTTTTAATCAATACCTCTTTTGTACAAGGTCAAACAAATACGAATGAAAATTTAATTCTTCATGTCCCTTCACCTGAATGGGAAGATCAGGTTGTTTATTTCCTTATGCTCGACCGATTTGCTGATGGGGATACTTCTAACAATGATCAAAATGGAGGTGAATACGATCAAAGTGATTTCAGAAAATTTAGCGGAGGTGATATTCAAGGAGTTATTGATCACCTGGATTATATTCAAAATATGGGAGCTACCGCCATTTGGATAACTCCTCCGGTAGCTAACCAATGGTGGGATCCGGCGATCCAGTTTAGTGGCTATCACGGCTATTGGGCTGAAAATTTTAAAGAAGTGGATAAACATTTCGGGACTTTAGAAATCTACCAGCAATTATCCCATGAAATTCATAAAAGGGGCATGTATCTTATTCAGGATATTGTTCTAAATCACACCGGTAATTTTTTTCATTACGAGGGTGGTTATAATAAAGATGATGTGAAACAATACTATAAAACCAATGAATACAGTACTCCGGTTTCAAAACCAACACAGTATCCTTTCAATTTAAATGACCCCAATGATCCGAAGCAAAAGAATGCTAACATTTACCATTGGACTCCGGATATAATAGACTATGAAAATCTTCATCAAAAATTAACCTACCAAATGGCCGGATTAGATGATATCAACACTACGAATATAGTAGTCCGAGATGTGCTTAGAGATTCATACGGTTATTGGGTAAATGTTGTTGGCGTAGATGGTTTTAGAATTGATACTATCATTTATGTCGAATTAGATTTTTGGGCAGACTTTATGAATTCCATGAGCTCAGATTCACCTGGAATCAATCAAATTGCTAAAAATACAGGAAGAGATAACTTTCTCACTTTCGGAGAAACATTCATTCCTTCAGCCCCCTTACAAAATACAGGAGATATTGAAGTCACTAGTTATATGGGTACAAAAGAAAGACCTGCTCTTAATAGCATGCTCAATTATCCTTTATATTATACTATAAATCGAGTTTTTAGTCAGGGATTGCCAACCCAATTTATGGAGTATCGCCTCAATACGTTTGTGAATGATACTATTTATAGAGATCCGTTTCAAATGGCAAATTTTTTAGACAATCATGATTGGAGCCGATTTATCAATAGTTCTTCTCCAGCGGCAATGAAACAGGCACTTTTTTTATTGTACACCATTCCGGGAATTCCTGTAATTTATCAAGGTACTGAGCACCTTTTTACAGAATCAAGGGCGTCCATGTTTAAAGAAGGCTGGGGATCAGAAGGAGAAGATCATTTTGATCAAGAAGCAGAGATTTATCAATTATTAAAATCGTTAGCAGAAGTCAGACAAAAGGACAAAGTACTAAGCAGAGGTGATCTGGAAGTGCTCTACAGTTCGGACGTTGGATCCGGAGCTTTGGTTTATAAAAGAACCTATCATGGTAAACAGTTTATTATTGTTTTTAATACTGCTGATCAACCTATACTCATGAGTAATTTACAAACCAGAGCTAATCAGGGAGAGGAACTAACTCTGTTAAAAGGTATTGGACTGTCTGAAAACTGGACTGTAGGAAATAATGGTTTTCTAACTATTGAGCTACCTGCAAGAGCAGTAGGTATTTTTGAAATTACAAAAAGTAATAAAAAAATAAAATATCAAAAATTGGACGCTTTAATCTCTTCAGATATTACCAATAAGGAATTTGAAAAAGATTTCACATTAACTGGAAAAATTAAGGATCAGAGTAATTCTTATTATTTGATTATTGATGATAAGTTAAGTAATAAAATAAAGCTAAATCCTAACAATAATGGAATCTGGCAAGAAAAAATTAGTTTATCTCGATTCTCTTTTGGTACTTCAAAACATAAAATTATCCTTTATTCACCCACCCAAAATTTAGCATCTGAAACATTTACTTTTCAAACAGTAGTACCCGTACAAGGAAATAAAATAACCATGGCCGATCCTATTGGAGATGATAATGGTCTGAATCACATTTATATCACACCTACTCATGATAGTTACAAAGGCCAACAGGACATTCAAAATATAGAGGTGATAACTTATGGAAGTAATTTGCAAATTACTATGACCATGAAAGATGTTACCGATGTATGGCTCCCACCTAACGGATTTGACCATGTGCTTTTTCATGTATTTATCGATCTGCCAAATAAATCAGGTAGCAAGGATTTGTGTGTTTTAAATGCCGCAGGTCCTGAAGGGTTTGAATGGAATTATGTAGCCTATTTGGGTGGTTGGCATACAATCTTATATAACTCAGAAAATTCAACTCCAGCGAGTTTTGGGACGATCACTACACCAACTCCAACAGTTATTGCAAAAAAGGGAAATAATACAATAACTATTCAATTTTCTCCCGATTCTTTGGGTAACCCAGAAACTTTGGAAGGAGCAAAAATTTATATTAGTACCTGGGAGAATAACGGATCCGAAGGTGGTCATAGAGTAATTACTAAAAATGGAGGTCCATATAAATTTGGAGGATCTGATGATCCCAAGGCAACTTTGATTATAGACGACATCCAGGTAATTACAATTTCTAATAAATAATAATTAATAATGAAAAAATCATCGATAAAATATATAAATGTCCTTGTTGTTTTGACTATAATAATAGTTAGTTGTAACAAAAAAGAAGAGAAAGTAATTACAGATAACTCCTTAAGTTTTTTTGAAAATCGCAGGGAATTAATTGAGCCAAAATTTGAATTACTTCCTGTCAATGAGATAAAACCTGAAGGTTGGATAAAATCAATAATGGAAGAAGATATTACCAAAGGATTTGTTTCAAATTTGGATAAACTAGTGCCAAAATTAATGAATGATGATGCATTTAAGACAGCGCGAAGAAAAAATGTCAAAGACATTCCAAATGTAGGAACTCAAGAACTTACCGGGGCAGAATGGGAAATATCCATGCAATGGTGGGCAGGTGAAACCTTAGGAAACTGGTGGGATGGTTATTTGCGAAACGCTTATATGACGGAAAATAATCCTGCTATTGATAAAATTAATGCCATCGTAAAATACTTATTGTCAAGTCAAGATGAAGATGGTTATATGGGAATCTACTCAAAAGAAATGCGATATCAGCACAAGGGTTCAAATGGTGAATTATGGAGTCAAACGGTATTGTTTCGTATGCTGTTAGGTTACTATGAATTTACAGGAGATATATCAGTCCTGCACTCAGTTGAGAAAGCAATGGCCCTAACAATGAAAGAATACAGCAATTACAAAAACGATCCATTTGATGTTTCTGTCGATTATGGAGGCGTAACTCATGGCTTAATGATGACTGACGTTTGCGAGACACTATATCGCATTACCAAAGACAAAAAATATAACGAATATGCAGTGTATTTATATCAGGATTTTTCGGAACATCCAATAAACAGAGCCTTCAATGATATGAGGTTTGATTTATTAATGGAGAAAGATTCATTATTTGAAAGTCATTCTGCTCATACCTACGAGCATCTCCGGTCTTTACTTCTAGCCAAACAAGTCACCGGTTATCCTGAACTTGATGATGCTTTTAATAGCGCAATGGACAAATTGTATAGTTGCATTTTGCCTAGTGGAGCAGGTTTTGGTAATGAATGGTTAAACAAAGAAAAATCAGATCCAAACACCACTGCTGCAGAATTTTGTGGGATGCAAGAGTTACGTGTTTTTTACACTTCCGCGTTACAAAAAACTGGTGAAATTCAGTACGCCGATAATGCTGAAAAAATGACTTACAATGCCATGCAAGGTGCTAGAAATTCTAATGGTAGAGGTATCACTTATTGTAAAACGGATAACTGTTATATTTTGAATAATAGAGCCCCTCAGACAGGTTTCGAAGAGATTGATTTTCGCTATAAATATTCACCAACACATGAAGATGCAGCCGTATGTTGCAATCCAAGTTATGGAAGGAATTTGCCCTATTTTGTGAGCAATATGTGGATGAAAGCCAACCAGGGAATAGCCGCTTTGTTATATGGTCCTTCTACTCTAACAACAAACTATAAGGGAGTAAATATAAAAATAGAGGAACAAACAAACTATCCGTTTTCAGATGATATAGAATTTATTTTTACAACTGATCAGGAAGTGATGCTAAAATTTTATTTACGTAAACCAAACTGGTCCAAAGAATTAAATATTGAAGTTACCGATGCAAAAATTAGCGAAGAAGACGGTTTTTTATATAATTGAGAAAACCTGGAATACGGGAGATAAATTGAATATTTCGTTTGTAAATGAAATAATCCCGGTTGCCGCCAATAATGATGAAATTACTTTACAACGTGGGGCAATTGTCTATGCTTTGGAAATTCCACACAGAAAAGAAGTTACCAAAAAATATGAGATAGAAGGATTTAGAGATTATATGGTTTTTTCAACAGATGATTTATATAAAAATGTTCAATTAAAAAAAACGCCTGAAGATAACTCTTTCGGGTTCGAGTTTATAAAAGGAGCAGACTCTTCAAATCCCTGGTATAATGGAAATTCGCATTTAACGGGAGAGGTATACAACAAGGAATTAGAGAAATTAGTTAAAGTGAAATTAGTACCAATGGGAGGCACGACGCTTAGAAGGGTAACTTTCCAGGTTAAATAAAGCATTATGAAAAAAGTAATTAAATTATTTTCGATTAGTCTCTCTTTTGTGTTACTTATGAGTTGTTCAAAAGAAGACAAGATTATAAATGGAGAAAATCCGGAATATACCACATTTAACAAACTAAAGATCAGTCAAATTCACCCCGAAGGATGGATCAAAGAATTTTTGGAAAGACAAGGGACGGGCTTAACGGGTCATATAGAGGTGGCTGGATATCCTTATAATACCAAAATGTGGGCTACAGAAAAAATTAAAGGTTCCACAAAGGCCTGGTGGCCATATGAGCAAACTGCTTATTATATAGACGGAGCCAATAGGTTAGGAATTTTGTTGAATGATGATTCTCTAAAGAAAAGGGCAAAAATTCAAATCCAATATGTTTTAGACCATATTGACCCCGTAACCGGAAGAATAAGCACTAATCTGGCTGACAGATGGTGGCGATGGCCCTATGCGCAGTTCTTTAGAAATTATATGACAGACTATAATGAAACAAAAGATATCGCCATATGACCCGTTAAGCCCGTCCCTTGTCTTTCCAAAAATTCTTTGATCCATCCTTCGGGGTGAATTTGACTGATCTTTAGTTT
>PVMK01158482.1_pt1 | contig 55886 bp, 50 predicted proteins | sample 1853481 | NCBI WGS metagenome assembly PVMK01 (sample SAMN08533507, study PRJNA380276) | Marine sediment metagenome, whole genome shotgun sequencing project.
CAATTTGCTGCCCGGCATCATGGACCTCTAACACCATCTCGTTTAATTCTGACTGAGAAGGATGCAGCCGACCGGTAGTATCATCCAGAATAATTTTGATAGCACCCAACCGGAGTTGGTTTTCGTTTAACTCGTTTAAATGGTATTGCTTGTTATTATTTTTAAACGCGTAAATTCCCATCATCAGATTCATTCGGGGGTGCAGGATGCCGGATTCTTTCCAGGATTTGAGAAGTTTCCATTGTTCTGTATCGTTGCGGGATGATGCATCTTGGATACTCGTAACGCCTAGAGAAATAAGTTCCTGATCCGCCAACTGTAAGCCCTTTTCAAGATCTGCAGGGGCAAGCGGGGGAATTCGATCATACAAAAAATCTCCCATTTCGTAGAGTAACCCTGTTGGCTCACTTGATTTCAAATCCCGCTCAATCATGCCGCCGCCAGGATCACCGGTTTCTCTGGTTATCCCAACGAGCTTAAGCGCTAGGCTGTTGAGAACGTGGGCGTGTCCCGATCGATGCGTTAGCCGGACGGGATAGTCCGGGGTTGCTTTATCCATGTCCCAGCGGTTGGGATGTCGTTTTTCTGACAAATAGGATTCATTATACCCGCTTCCAAAGATCCATTGGCCGGATGGCCTGTTCCGTGAACAGTTCTTAATAATTGATTGAATATCTGAGATCGAATGAACATTCTTGCCCGGACTGAGATCCGGTGTTACAAAGCTTTTGGCATAGGAGACAATATGAAGGTGGGCATCGATAAGGCCGGGGATAACTGTTTTTCCGCTGCAGTCGATAATGCCGGTATTTTTATCCCTTAAATTTTTCCAATCTTTTCCGTAACCGGTTGCAATGATTTTATCATTCTCGATAGCCACCCAGGAAGCATGAGGGGAAAGAGGATCTAAAGTAATAATATTTGTGTTGGTCAAAATAAGGTTTTTGGAAGAAAGTTTCATAATTTCATATGTACATATCAAAGCTTGTGTAATATTTCAAAGCGCTCGGCCGAGATGACCGATAACGACATATCTAAAAACGGGCGAATCAGACGTGAAGCGCATGATTCCAATAAATTCCCAGACAAGGGGAATAAATCAGTCGATGTGGTAATTATCGGATTTGATATCTAATAATATTTGAAATTATAAACCTGTGATGTGCAAATTCGCAATATATCACGTAGTGCAAGCCTGCTGCATAATGCATATGCAAATCTGCAATATTTTGCAAGCGCTCCGATTAGAGGTTACGTGCCTTATACACCATTCAGTGTGCCCTTTAAATTGTTGGATTGCCAAATGAAATATGGAGTTCTTAGAATAGTAGGTTATTGGTTTATCGGTAAGAATTGTGAGGTATATTTTATAACCGGTATGTAATTTATTTTTGATTGATTTAAAATAAATGTTTACTCTTTTAAAAATAGGTGATCGGCTCAAGCCCTTTGCTCCGCCGCAGGGCTTCCAGCAGGCCGACGGTGCCGGTCATCATATTGTCGCCCCAGGGAGCACCATATTCGATGGGTAGCTGAGAGCCCGCAAGCAATTTTCGTTTGGGACCGGTTGCAATGATCGTTTCGATGGTGTTAAATCCCAGGGCCCGGCGCAGAAAGGCCCCATGGCCGCCCTGGGACAATATCTGGCGGTGGCTCAGTTTCCCATCCGCAAGATCGCGCAAAAGATCCTCCAGCTTCTCAAGTGTAATATCCTGGGTGTGATATTCAAAAAAGCCTGCAATTTCTTCGCCGGCCATAGCCGCACCAACCGTATGGGATGTGGCGATATCCAGCACCAAAAAACGCTTTTTTTCCTGCGCCAGGCTGTCCTTTGAGGCTCCCAGAATAGCCGCCATTCCACTGTCCATGACATAAATTTCTTCGGCCGGCAACACAGCGGCACTGCGAGCAATTGATTTTAAACGATTCATGCTGCCGGGCACCTGGTCGGATTTATAAAGCAGGGTTTGGGGATAGGGATTTTTTCCCAGGCTGGCCTGGAACATATTATGACGAAAATCCAGATGCGACACACCCGGCGGGGGTATCCCATGGTCCTGGGCACAAATGACAACCGCATCAAATTCATAGGGAACCCCAAAGCTTTTAACGATATCCGCCAACCGCCGGGGTTCAATATCGCTTAAAGTGATTACACTGTAGTTTTGATTTCCGCGCATATCTTCCGCACGGTCATCTTCCACCAGCTTTATACCCCAGGATTTGACTTTTTCCTGATCATGGTTGAGCGTTGATGCCGCTGAAACCGACATGATCACTTCAGCCTGCCTGGCGCGCTCCAGCAAGACTTGCGTAATCGGTCCCCCGCCCATCTCATTGCCCACCACCAGCAGGTTTCCGGAAACCGCCATGGCCTTTTCGGCCAAATACCTGACCGGTGATTTGACCACGGCTTTGTAATGCAAATCCGACTGGGTATCATAGAACAAAACATCCATCGTTCCGGCCCCGATATCGATCATTAAAAATTTGCTCATTAATCATCCTCTCCCCTCTAAACTGAAATGGTCTGCCACCCCGATTATAGCGGTTGTCAAAAATTTTTTCCGATAATCTGTCATTTTTTTACCCGGCTCATTAAAAACAGCCCCAATGCAGCCATAACGACGGAGATTGCAAATGAATGCGTGTAACTTCCGGTTGAGTCCCGCAACACCCCTGTAATCCAATGGGTTAAAATGGCACCGAAACCATAAAAGGGGGTCCAGGCACCGATAACCGTCCCCATGGCTTCTTTTGGAAAATAATCTCCGGCACAGGCACCATAAATCGGAAACGTCACGCCATAAAAAATAGCCACAATCCCGACAAATATGCATAACAGGGTCCAAGAATCGCCAGCAAACAAAACCCCTGCCAGCGCAGCGGTGATGAAGGCATTCGAAATCATAATGGTTTTTTTACGGCCCAGATAATCCGATAAAGGCAACACCGTCAGCACACCCACAATTTGACCCAGCCCATGAATCGTAGCCAGCATGCTGGCTTTTTCCAAGGGCATCCCGAGCTGATATGTGGCGTAGTCGACCATGAATGTTGTAATCGCATAAAGACTGTAGGCAATCGCAAAATATGAGAAGCCAATCCGCCAGAAAAGGCGGTTTTTAAACACGGTGATCAATGCGATTCGTTTTTTGGGGGTCTCCATCTCATTGTGTTGATCTTCCTCGGCGATCTTTTGTCCCCAGGGCAGACAGCCGGCGCTTCGGGGATCGCTTCTTAGAAAAATACCATTTGGCGCCACCATAAACAAAGCCATCCCTCCTAAAAAAAACCAGGCATAATGCCAGCTGAAGCGATCGACAATCAGGGGAAATACCGCCCCCATGGTTGCAAATCCCAAACCATACCCCGTCGCAAGAATTCCCAGGGCCAGACCCCGACGCTGGAAAGCAAACCAGCGCTGCACCAGTGTAATCACAGGGGCCCATAGGCCGGTTGCCCCCAAACCGGCTACGCCGAAGAAAAAACAAGCCGACCATAACGCTTTAACCGTGCCCATCATGAAGACGCCGAAACCAAGAATCAGCAAGCATACCGTAATCACCCAGCGTGCCCCGAGTCGATCTGTAAGATACCCTGCAAGCGGCGTGATGGTGATATAAGCAAAGAAATAACTATTGTAAATCGTGCCTCCGGCGGCTCTACCAAAATCCAGCGTCCGAATCATCTCCGGCAATACCACGCCAAAACCCAGGCGAATTGAGTAATTGATAAACATATTAATAAAGCAGACACTTAGCACAATCCAGGCCCAGTGAAACGCGTGGTTTTTTTTCACCCTACCCTTCCTTTGTTTCGTCACATGACTGTAGGAGGTGAACGATCTTGTTAGTCCTGTCTGTATTACTAGTGGGGGTGCCGTTGGTATGGAGGTTGCTGCGTTTTCCAGAATATATGGCCACGATGTTAGAAAGGCCTACGTACCGATTGCAAAAAAAGTAATCATTAAAAGTCGAGCTTCTTCGCCCGATAGGCATCTAAATAATTCGTGCAATAATCATCTTTGCCCAATAAAGTCTCTGCGGCAATAATACTGGCCATCATTTTTTTATCAAGGGGATTAATAATAGCGCCATCCAACCCTTTCGCTATAGCCATGGCCATCAAAGTTTGATTTAGGAACTTTCTGTTGGGAAGCCCAAAAGAAATGTTTGATAGCCCGCACATTATATGAATGCCTGCAAAGGTTGCTTTTATCTTTTCAATTGCATTTAAAAATTCAGAGCCAAAATTTGTATCGGTAGCAATCGGTTGTACTAACGGGTCTACGTAAATGTTGTCAACGGGTACATTCTTTTGCAGCAGGCTGTTCACCAGTTTGTCGGCGATCGCCATCCGATCGTCGGTCGTCTTCGGCATGCCTTCGTCGCTCATGCACAACGCCACCACTTTAAGATCGGTTCCGGCCACAACCGGCAGTAAACTCTCATAGCGTTCCGTTTCGAGCGAAATTGAATTGATCATGGCCGTACCCTTGTGGACCACCATGGCGGCTTCAATCGCTTTGGGATCCGGACTGTCCAGGGAACAGGGGCCATCCACTGCGGATTGGACTGTCGTCACCAGCCATTCCAGGTATTCGGGTTCTTTCCCCACGAATACACCGGCGTTAACATCAATATAGTCGGCACCGGCCTCACTCTGATCTTTGGCAACTTGCTGGATTTCATTCTGGTCCCGGGCCTCGATCGCTGCGGCTATGGCCTTGCGGCTCGCATTAATCAGTTCTCCGACAATAATCATAAATAACTCCTTCTATGGCTTAAAAACTAAAATTCGAAATGTAAATTTGATTTACTCGTAAAAAGTCTGCCAAGCTGTCTTTGCGAGCGTAGCGAAGCAATCTCCACCAATATAAGTCTCTGAAATCATGGGATTGCTTCGTCACTTCGTTCCTCGCAATGACCGGCGATAGGGCTTTTTACGAGACCATCAAATTTAGCTTATCAATGTCTTGGCGACATCAGAGGCAACTGCCGCATTGGATCCGTATGCATCGGCCCCTATTTCATCGATGAAATTCTGGGTCACGGGTGCACCACCCGCCATGATTTTGACCTGATCACGGATACCGGCTTCTTTAAGCGCTTCGATAGTCTCTTTCATCTTCGGCATGGTCGTCGTCAGAAGGGCAGACATTCCTAAAATTGACGGCTGATGCTCTTTTACAGCCTCTACAAAATCCTGCGGTTTGACATTTGTCCCGAGATCCACCACTTTAAACCCTGCGCCTCCAAGCATCATGGACACTAAGTTTTTTCCAATATCATGCAGATCGCCTTCTACCGTGCCAATAACATATGTCCCCAGGCCCCTTCTTTCTTGATCTGATAATTGCGGTCCAAGCAAGTCCAGGGCTTCTTGCATAATTTTTGCCGAGTGGAGGACTTCAGGGATAAACATTTCGCCGGCTTTCATCTTTTGCCCAACCACATCCATTCCTGCAATCAGACCGTTATCCAGAATATCTTTGGCCGTCATGCTCTGATCCAGCGCTTCGTTAACCAGTTTAATAACTGTTTCTGCGTTTCCTTCAACCAACCCTACCGTCATCTTTTCAAATAATTCAGACATATCAAATCCTCCAATTCAGGTTTCTTTTTCGGCGATTTCGTCTAGCTTCTTTCTGCCTCAACAAAATCTGTTCGAAGTTAGAGTCAAGCCATTGTCAATCTAAAATTTTCAGGTGAGTTTTTTATTAGACTTCTTCCCAGTCTTAAAGTGATAACCCACTACACCTTTACATTTCTCTTTCTCTCTCTTGATAGGTAGGCCCTGTAACTCTTCCATGCTTTCCTTAGAACCTTTTTCTCACAATTTACCTACTCAACGGCTAGCAAGGTCTTTATCTGCTTGTTTGACTATATTCTCCAGTTCCCTGTTTACCTCAGGAGCTAGCCCAACTGGTTTAAGATGTTTCTTTAAATCTTTATACTCGTCAAGAGCACGGGCATAGAGGTCTTTTTTGCCTTCTGCTATCCAAGCATCTTTTGATTGACTCCTAAACAGCTTGGTCTGTAATGCATCCCGGCAGTGCAGCAGGGTATGATGTTGCTCCAAGTAGTTTCCACCGGGTTTGATTTCTAAAATTTCTTGCCAAGCAAGAGTTTCATCACTAACCTTCACTCCCGAGATGCCGCGTTTTATTATACTTGTTAATTCATTATCAATGATTAACTGAACCGGGCTACAAGTTTTCCCAACGTCCAGAAAACCAGCTCCACACAGGATATCACAACCGCCTTCGGCGATCAGAAGTGCTGCTAGTGTTTTTTCTATACTGCAATGGCCATCAGCCAAATACGAGTCCGTCCCGAATGCCCATGTCGCAGTGGGTATATGGAAAGCTTCCCGGATGAATTCAGCGCTTGCCGCCGAACCCAGAGCCGTTTCAATATTTCCACACAAAGCTCTACCGCTTGACATATCAGTCGTAAAAAAAACAGGAAGTGCCACTATGGGGTGTCCAGGAGCCAACAGCTGAGACATGACTATTATTGCCAAAATTTCTATGCCGGATTGCAAAACCGTTCCAGCGGTGGTGATTGGGGAAGTCCCGCCGGTAATAGGTAAAGGAGCTGGAAGAAGGGGTACTCCATAACGGCAACCTTGAATAATTACCTCGGCATCCATACTTTTCAAACAAAATGGAGTCAGAGGAGTAGGCCACATACTGATTATAGGATTTTCCTTTAAACCCCCGGCGCTTCCGGCAACTACTTCGGCTAATTGGAATAGATATTGAATACTGCCAAAACTGAAAGGCTGCACCCAGATATGTTTAGAGGTGTTCTCCAAGATAGTCTTCAGTCCATGTATATCAGCAGTTTGCTGCGGTACATCACTAGCGGAAAGATACAAACAAATATCTATCTCATTCTGAGTCTCTACCAGTTGAGCCCATTCCGCTACATCGGCTTTAGTTGGGTTTCTGAAGCTGCTAGATTCTGGATCAAAATAGTCAGTGACGCCTGAAACGCTTCGCACGTAGAACAATCCTTCCGGGTGAGGGAGGGGGATGTCGTACCCGTTCCTGCCTTTCAGCGTGAAGCTATGTGGCACAATACTCAGTGCCTCTTCGATTACATCTTTAGAAAAGCGTACTTGCCCGCTATCAAAGTCAACTTGTGCACCCTGACGATTCAACAGTCTCAAAGCTTCTGGATGTTCAATTATTTTTATCCCTTTGCTTGAGAGATACTCCACACATTTATTGTACATGATTCCAACATCATCATCACTCAGGAGTCTACTCCGTATCCTATTGTTCATCTTCGGTGTCCTTTCGTTTTAGTTTGATTCATTTTCAAATCTTCAGCCTGCAGAAGAGTTGTCTGCCAGTTTCCCGACTGCGGATTTGTCAAACCGGCCCATAAGTGTGCTGTACAGCCGGGCTGCCCCACCGGGGTAGTAAATCATGATCAGAACCAGAAAGACCCCGTATATAATAAGGTTTAGTCCGGGCAATTGAGCAAGGGAAGACCGAATGAGCTCCATGCTCGTGAAAAAAGGAAAAGCTGCAAGCATCGCACCCCACAGGCTTCCTCTTCCCCCGATATAGCTGATCACCAGAATCTCAACGGTTTTCTGCGTTCCCATAAAGTCAGGCGTCAGAATACCCAGGTAGTGAGCGTAGAAGCCGCCAATCCAACCGCCAAAAGCACATGAAATAGTGAAATTCATGATCCGATACCGGGTGGGATTGATGCCTGATGTTCTCGCGGCCTCCATGTTCTGACCTATGGCCTTGAAGGCAAGACCCATATTCGAGCGCACGATGCGCTTTAGAACGATGTAGGTAATCAAGATCATTACAATAATCGTGTAATAATACGGAATATTGGAAGGCGTGTCGTACAAAACCGGAGTTCGCAGGCCGAGTGGCCCCCGGGTAAGCCAGACAAGCTTGAGGGCTAACCCCTCCAATGCCAGACCGATGAACCAGCAAAAGGCCAGTGCAAATATCCCCCGTAATCTTAAAGTGAGCACGCCGGTGCAAAATCCCATTATGGCTGCAACCAAAGCCCCCAAAAACATACCAATCCACGGTGACAATCCTAAATGATTCACCAAAAGGGCTGATGTATACGCCCCCAGCCCGCTAAAGGCCGCAAATCCAAAGTTCACAACGCCGATATAGCCCGCCGTAAAATCAAATGCGATAGCCTGACCTGCGATCATCGCCGCGGTGGTAAACCAGCGAATCAAATATTCCTGATTAAACGGCGGGACAAGCGGCAGAATCGCCAACAGCCCAATAGCGAACAATCCCATCGGAGTTATAGAAACCGCATCCAGAACTCTCTGGACACTGTTCATATCTCTAGCGTTTCTTGCAACCTCCATAGCAACCATCACTTTCTTTTCTATTTATCCCAGATCCCTCGCACCTTGGAGCCAAAAATGCCGGAAGGCTTGAACACAAGGATAACAATCATCAAAGCCGAGGGCACCACAAATTCCAGTCCTTCTCCAATATAGGCGCGCGTAAGCACCTGGACCAGGGCAACGACAAATCCGCCCACCCCGGCGGCGGCGATGTTCCCCATTCCGACAACGATGACAACAAACCATGAGTTATAAAGAGCCGTAATCCCGACGGTGGGTGTTGCCGGAAACATGAAAAGAAGGGCGCCCCCCGCCAGGGCGGCAAGGGCACAGCTCAATGCCATGGTGAGGGTTTGAATGTTATCATAGTCAATACCCACCATCAGAGCTCCGGCCTCATCCTCGGAAACCGCACGAATGGCCATGCCGATTTTGGAGTATTTCAGAAATCCCCAGAATGCCGCCATTGTAATCAAAGCAAGAACGAACGCAAAAATACGATCAACCGAGGTATACACGCCCATGAAAGAAAGAGAAGACACATCCCAGTATTTCACAATTCCCTTGAAATCGGTCCCAAAGATCAGCTGGTGGCCATTGATCATAATGACCGAAAGGCCAACGGTCAAAGTAAAACAATTCAACAGCCACTCTTCCCGGGTGCGTTTGCGCAGTTGATAAAAAACAAGCCTTTCAATGATGGCCCCGGCAATCGCTCCGGCGCACATGGCACCGCTAATGGCAATCACAGGCGCTATCAGTGCCAGCAAATAATTGGCATGCTCTGCAAGGAAATTGTTCAGCGGTGTGAAGATGAAGTAAGCCGCTAGCGTGCCGATCATGAAATACTCCCCGTAGGAAAAATTCGGAATATTCATCACGCTGAACATAAGGGAAAGACCCATGGCCATCAGAGCCCACATTCCACCGATAACGATGATATTAATTATAATATAGGGCCCTTTGTCGACAGCAGCCATACCGGCGGCGACAATCGCAAGAATAATGGTCATGCCGGAAGCCGATTTGGCCCACTCGATGGGGCTAGGGAGAGTCAAAGATTGATTTTGCAACTTTGCCATGATGTCTTGTCTCCAGTTTAAAATTTCTGGATTAAACACTAAACTCCTAAAAAAACTTTCCTGACATAATCATCCTGAGCAAGATCTGAGCTTTTGCCGTTCAACACGATCTTACCCTTTTCCAAAACATACCCCCTGTCTGTCACCTGTAACGTTTTCGTGACATTTTGTTCCACCAGCAAAATTGTTACGCCTTTGTCTTTCAGAACTTCCAAAGATTTAAAAACTGCGGCTGCCAATTGTGGTGATAAACCAAGGGAAGGTTCGTCAACGAGCATCAGTGATGGTGAAGACATCATCCCGCGTGCTATTGCCAGCATCTTCCGCTCTCCACCACTCATGGTTCCGGCGAGTTGATCCTTTCGCTCTGCCAGTCGCGGAAAAAGGTCGAAAACAAATTCGAGGCCTGCCATGACTTGCTTTTTGTCTTTAACCGTGTATGCCCCCAGGGCCAGATTTTCACTAACGGTCATTTGGGTAAAAAGATTCAATTCTTCCGAAATATAAACCATCCCCTTGCGGCAGACCCGGCTGGCGGGGATACCCCCTATTTTTTCACCCTTGAAGGTGATGTCGCCATTTTTGGGTTTAACCAGACCGCCAATCGATTTCAGAGTCGTACTTTTCCCAGCTCCGTTAGGTCCGATCAGGCATATATACTCCCCTGCATCAACCTTGAGGGATACGTCCCATAAAACTTGCAGAAATCCGTACCCCGCATCGAGATTTTTCACTTCCAACAGCACGATTCAATTCCTCCCTTTCTTTTTAGGCCGGTGGGATTTTAAATACAGATCAGCAGATGTGCAATGTTATCATCGCGTATATAGATCCGGCGCAGTATGGTTTTGGTCCTAAAGAAGCATCGATTTTAATGCAATTATTAATGAAGATTTACCATAACAGTTCAGCAACAACTCATTATTCGGTACCCAGATAGGCGTCGCAAACCTTGGGGTCCTGACACACCTTCTGTACCGGTCCATCAGCTATTTTGTTTCCAAATTGAATCACCACCAGACGGTCGCACAAATTTATGATCACCTGCATGATGTGCTCCACCATGATAATCGCAACCCCCTTCTCTCGAATCTTGCGGATGATGGACATGAGATCTCCCAGCTCCCCTTCGGTGAGACCTGATGCCAATTCATCCAGCAGAATGAGCCTGGGTTCGCTGGCCAACGCGCGGGCAAGATCAAGGCGCTTCAATTGCACCGTATTAAGTGTCTCTGAAATGGTGTTTTCGGGCATTGGAAATTCAACGAATTCCAATTGCTGGCGACAGTGCTGCATCGTGTCTGACACTTTGCTGCGTTTATTTCCAAAAACCGAGGCCACCATCACATTTTCGATAGCCATCAACTTTGGAAAAGGTCTAGGAATCTGGAAGGTTCGCGATAATCCCTGGTGACACATGGTTTCGGGGGATAATCCGGTGGTATCTGCTCCCAGAAAGTGAATCGATCCGGATGTCGGAGGATCCAGGCCCGCAATGGCGTTGAGCAGAGTCGTCTTCCCGGCACCGTTGGGTCCGATGAGACCCAGGATCTCGCCTTCCTCAACATCAAAAGACACCTGGTTAACGGCCACCAGCCCCCCGAATTGTTTGGTTATTTCTCTAGCTTGTAGTAAGGCCATCATTCACCTGCTTTAGCGGTTGGGAGAGGCCCTGAATCGGCCTCTCCCTTCGCTTGGATCAGATTTTATTTATTGAATTGGAAATCAGCTGATTTCCATGCTTCCGGAAACACAACATTCGATTTGCCGTTCATATACTGAACGATCGGTATGTACCAATGGTCGATACCAAAGACAGGGTCCGGCACCGTATCGGGGGTGTACATTAGCTTGTTCATAATAATGGCCCCGTCTTTAGCGCCATAGGTCAGTTTCCCGGTAATCACTTCTTCCATATTAATTTTGTGCAGGCTTTCCTTGTCTATTTTTCCATACTTCTCCAAGGATCTTTTGAGAATCCGGATCAAGAAATTATCAAAGTCATAAGCAATGGCCGCCTGTCCGCCAGGCTCAATTCCGAATCTTTTTTTCATCTCCTGGGCCCATGCCTTCGCTTCCGGCGAGACCAGAACAGGCGTGCTGTCCAGAACGTAATTGGAGCTTTTTCCAGTCAGCTTGTACCATTCACCAACCCAACCCAGGCCATCCGCGCAGATTACTGCTTTCAGTCCCACTTCGTCCGCTTGTTTGATAAAGGCGGAGATAGCAGCTGTTCCGGAATGGGTACCGGCCAGTACTGAGACTCCCAAGGGATTTGTATTTGTTCATGAGTGTGTAATACTCGGTCTGGGTCATCGAAAAATAATCTTCCGTGACGATTTCCCAACCTGCTTTGGTAAACTGCTCTCTAAAGCCTTCACCGATACCACGTCCCCAATCGGTCTCCTCTCCAAATATGGCGACTTTTTTATTGGCCGGTTTCCAAAAGCCCTTGGCAACAGCATTTTGTAAAGCGTCAACATATTTCTGCGTAACTTTTGGAGGCGTCGGCATCCCTTTCAGCCAATAACCGGCATATTTGGGGTTAGAGTGATATTTCTCGTTAATGACTTTACTGGCACCGCCGGGTCCAAAGTAATGGGGCACCTTGTATCGTCCCGCCAGCTCGATAAGGGCGATACCCACAGAGCTGTGCCAGTTGTTTGTGGTTGCCTGGACACCATATCTTTCCACTGCCTCGGCATATGCCGCTGAGGCCTTGGCAGGATCTGACTGGCTGTCAATCCAAACAAGCTCGACCTTATAGTCTCCGATTTTGTAATCAATCTTCTCAAAGGCAAGCTGTAGCGCCGCTTTAAATTCCGAACCTGATCTCGCAGCTGGCCCGGTGTAGGGTCCCAGCCCACCGATTTTCAACACTTTATCAGCCGCCATTCCGCTCACAGCTGAAAAAGCCGTTAACAAACAAATACCAACATGAAAAACAATAATTTCTTTAAACGATCCATGATAGTCTCCTTTTTGGGTTTAAGGTTCTTGGGGTTTGGTAGAATTCACCTCCTTTTCATAATTTTAATTTTTCTTTATGAAGTGCCGGCAATGGTTTTTCTGAATCGTACACAGCTTATGCGCTCCTCTTATTGCCGTCATTTCCAGCGTTTAAAAAGCGTATGCTCGACTCCAAAAAGATCGAGAATCTTTCCGACGGTTTGATTAATCACATCGTCAATGGTCCGCGGTCCGTGATAGAAGGCGGGAACGGGAGGGAAGATAACCGCTCCCATCTCCGATACTTTGACCATTAGTTTAAGATGTCCGATGTGCAGCGGGAGTCTCTCTCACGACCAAGACAAGTTTCCGCCGTTCTTTCAGGGTCACGTCGGCTGCCCGTATCAAAAGGTTTTCATTATACGAGTTTGCTACTCCTGATAGGGTTTTTATGGAACATGGAATAATCACCATGCCATCTGTTAGGAAAGACCCGCTTGAAATGGGGGCCGCCAGGTTGCCCGTTTCGTGGACATAAGTCGCTTTGGCTTCGAGTTCTTTAATATCGAAATCTGTTTCCAGTGCCACTGTCGTTCGCGAAGCTTTGCTGATGATAAGATGCGATTCCACCTGACCACTGAGGGCATCCAGCATCCGGAAAGCATAGATTGCCCCCGATGCACCGGAAACGCCGATCACAAGCCTTTTCATTCCGAATTCCTTTGAACTTCTTCCATCAAATGGTTTGTCAAGTCATCCCGGATTGTGCTCCTGCTTGCAGGCCACTTCACAGGCAAAACAGCCCACACACAGTTCCAGATTTGCAACCAAGCCCATTTGTTTGGCCATCGGTTTAATCCTCCGCCTTTCTCACTTTGCACAAAAATGAACGGTTCCCGGTCGATCCGGTAACGGTATCTCGTTCTTTCTCTGATGCGATTAATCCCGTTAAATCATTGTCCCCCGCATAGGGCTCTCCATAACCGAAGGTAACAGTGAGGACTCGTGGATGCATCGTATATCTGACCCTGGCACGAACTCGGATGGAACCTTCGGGCGACTCCACCATAATCCAGTCCCGATCTTGGATGCCCAACTCGGAAGCCGTATCCGGGTGGATTTCAGCAAACGGATCGGGTTCGATTTCCCTTATCCAGGGCAGGGTGCGAAACTGGGTATGGGTGTGGATGCCCAGCTTCAGCGCTATGGAACAGACCAAAGGGTATTCTTTTGCCAAATCAGGTTTAGATATGGGACTGATGGCAGGTTCGATGAAGGCGGGAAGCGCGTCAAATCCATTTTCTTCTAAAGTCGCGGAAAAAAACTCGATTTTTTTAGATGGTGTTGCAAAACCATCGTGCTCATATTTTCGATATAGCTCATCGGCCGTGTACTTTACCATGTAACCTTCGGGATGTTCGCGAAGCCATGCGACACTCGTATTGTTGGCTTCCAACTCCCAATCGAATGCGTCGGTTACATTCTCCCAGGGAAAGTATTGCTCAAGTCCCACCCGCCGAGCCAGCGCAAAGATGAAATCAAGATCTGATTTACTCTCACCGACGGGTGAAACACATTGATTCTGCATGGCGATTAGCTCACGGTCGGCTCTGATACGATACCGGTAAAAGAGCTTTAAATCCCGCTCTAAAAAACTGGCGGCGGGCAATAGATATCGGCTATCTGTCCGGTTGCGGTATTCATAAACAAATCGTGGTGTACAAGCAGGTCTAATTTTTTTAAGGCCTGACGTGTATGGTTCGGATCTGTCAAAGATGCGACTGGATTGACGCCCTGTATAATGACCGCCTTAATTCCAAAAGGTTTTTGGGTGGCAAGAGAGTCTATCAGCTCAACGCCCTGCAAGCCCCAGCCTCCTTTTTCAGACATGTACAGACTGGATACCGCTTTTTGTTCGAAACCAGGAAATTCCGATCCACGCCCCAGGTTTTCGAGAGAAGGGTATGCCCCGACGCTTGACATCGATTTCCGGCAATTTCGGCATTAAAACGCCTCCACCAGGTTCATCCACTGTACGGATGAGTGCGCGTAATATCGATGTGGCCCGCACCGCCTGAAACCCATTTGTATGCATATCCAGACCATTTCCATCTACAACGACGGCCGGCTTGATCTTGGCAATCAATCGGGCGGCCTCTCTGATCTTGTCGGCCTTTACCCAGGTAATAGGTTCCACTTTCTCAGGCGCATAATTTTGGACAAATTCCTTCAAACGTTTAAATCCTATAGTCCATTTATCTATGAACTCGGCATCATAGAGCCCCTCGGCAATGATCACCTGGATCATGCCCAGGATCAAAGCTCCATCAGTACCGGGCCGGGGCTGCAAATAAAGATTTGCCTTTGAGGCTGTATTCGTAAATCGTGGGTCAATTACAATTAATTTGGCTCCGCGTTGTTTCGCCCCAATAACACGCGCACCGTAATTCACAGGAGAAGTGTAAACCGGATTATATCCAATGAGCATCATACAGGCAGTATGCTCATAGTCAGGTTCCGGAGGTGAGCCGAAGGTTATATTATGCGCCAATGCGCGGGGTACATAGCACAAGTGGCCCTGGGAGAATATATTCGGAGAGCCCCATGCATTCATGAAACGCCACATCCATCTAAAGCTGGTATACCAACCAGGCGCCTGGTTCCAGAAATAGCCCAGATATTCAGGGCCAAATTCGTCCCGAATGGTAAAAAGTTTTTCAGCGATTTCATCCAGCGCCTGATCCCATGAAATTCGTTCCCATTTTCCGCCGCCGCGTTCACCGACCCGCCTTAAAGGGGTTTTAAGTCGATTTGAATCCGTTACGATTTGAGCAGATGCCAATCCTTTTGCACAAAGACGGCCTTTATTTGACGGGTTTTCACGACTGCCCTCAATTTTGAGAATACGTCCGTCTTCAACGGTAACATCAAGGCCACAATAGAAATAACACATCTGGCATAATGTTTTGACAACCTTTTTCATCATCCGCACCGTTTTTCTGCTACTGTTTCAGTTCCTGCAGTTGGGTTTCGTTTTAAAGATTCTTCTACACTCCATTGCCTTTGCACGGTATCAACTCGGGACCTGATAAGTAATGGCGTTATTGACCGCACCCCCGATGGCTTAACTGCTAGATCGAGAAAAGAGTCTATCATGCAGCTTTGCAACGCCGTCCGGGTAGTAGATCATAATTAGCGCCAGAAGCAATCCATAGATAACCAAATGCAAACCCGGTAGCTGGGACAGGGAGGATTTGATCATTTCCATGCCAATCAAAAAAGGAAAAGCGACAAAAGCCCCGCCCCAAAGGCTGCCTCTCCCCCCGATAATGGCGATCGCCAGGACCTCCACCGTTTTTGAGGTGTCCATTAGGTGAGGGGTGAGGATACCGATAAAGTGCGCGTAGAAACCACCTATCCATCCGGCAAACGCACATGAAATGGTGAAATTGATGATGCGATAGCGTTTGGGATTGATGCCCGAAGTCCTGGCAGCCTCCATATTCTGGCCAATGGCTTTAAAAGCCAAACCCATGTGTGTTCGAGTTATCCAACGCAAAACAACGTATGTCACGACGACCATAACAAGGATTGTGTAGAAGTATGGAAGATTTGACGAGGTCTCGAACAGAGGAGGACATCTAAGGCCCAGAGGGCCTCGAGTCAGCCAAACCATCTTAGTCGTTAGTCCCATCAAGGCAAGCCCCAGCCACCAAGTCATGAACACGGCAAATATCCCCCGCAACCTGAGGGTGATGATGCCGGTAAACAAACCTAGCAGGCCAGCGGATAGAGCGCCTGTAAACATCGTAATCCAGGGCGAAAGCCCGAAATGAATAGCCATAAGGGCCGAGGTGTAAGCCCCCAGACCGACAAAGGCCGCAAACCCAAAATTGATAATATTAATGAATCCGGCGGTAAAATCAAAAGCAATGGCCTGCCCGCCAATGATGGCGGCGATAATCAGCCATTGAAGTAAATACTCCTGGTTGAAAGGCGGAACCAGGGGTAAAATGGCCAACACGACTAGACCTAAGGCTCCCAGCGGACTGAAGGGGATCAAATCGTAGAATCGTTGGCTGGTGTTCATCTCTTTTCTTTTGAGCGTGTTCATCATCTAATTTTTTCCTATTGATCCCAAATGGTTTTCACTTTAGCCCCGAAGATACCGGAAGGTATAATGATCAGAATGAGGATCATCACACCGGCAGGAATCACAAATTCCAATCCTTCACCTGCATACACACGGGTAAGAACTTCGAGAAGTGCGACGATAAAACCGCCTGCCGTTGCACCGGCAATATTTCCCATTCCGATGAGAATGACCACAAACCATGCATAATAAAGCGGCACCACACCCACCGTTGGAGTAGATGGAAACATGTAAAGAAGGGTCGCACCGGCGAGTGCTGCCAGAGCACAACTCAGGGCCATCGTAAGCGTCTGAATGCCGTTAAAGTTGATTCCCACACTCAGGGCGCCTTCTTCATCTTCGGAAACTGCACGGATCGCCTTCCCGATCTTTGAATACTTTAAAAAGAGCCAGAAAATAATCATGGTGATGATTGCAAGAAGAAACGTAAAAATTCTTTCAATGGAAATGTAAACCCCTGCCAGTTGAATGGCCGGGACATTCCAGTAGCGTACAATGCCCTTAAAGTCCGTTCCGAAGATCAGCTGGTGAGCATTGATAAACATGACCTGTAGACCAACGGTAAGCAAAAAGCAGTTCATGAACCACTGCTTTCTATTTCGCTTGCGCAACTCATGAAAAACCAGTTTTTTCAACGACCGCCCCGGCAAGGCCGCCTGCGCATGTGGCCCCAAAGATGGCAAACAGAGGGCCCACCACTGACAGAAAGGCGCTCGGATGCTGCCCCAGATAGCTGTTCAAAGGCGTGATGATGAAGTAAGCCACCAGGGTTCCGATCATGAAAAATTCGCCATAAGCAAAATTTGGCACGTTCATCACACTAAACCCAAGCGCAAGGCCCGTCGCCATCAGCGCCCACATGCCGCCGATAACCATGGTGTTGACCAGAACATACGCCCCTTTATCGATAGTGGCGAGTATTGCCACAACAATACAAAGCATAATGGTAATGCCCGCTGCTGATTTCAGCCACTCATAAATACGTAGAAAAACGGATCGTTCCGTTTGTGAATCTGCCATGGTCTACTTTCCTCGATATCGACATTTCATCTTTGGGATTTAATTTTTCCTAAACCCCTACAAAGACTTTCCTGATGTAATCATTTTGAGCAAGCTCGGAACTTCTGCCTTCGAGCACAATCTTTCCTTTTTCGATCACATACCCCCGGTCAGTCACCTTGAGGGCCTTGGTGACATTCTGCTCCACCAGTAAAATGGTGACGCCTTTTTGCCTCAATACATCGAGGGCCTTGAAAACATCCCGGGTCAACTTGGGCGCAAGCCCCAAAGACGGCTCATCAATCAGAAGAAGGGAAGGAGAGGACATCATCCCCCGGGCAATCGCCAGCATTTTTCGTTCACCGCCGCTCATGGTTCCTGCCAGCTGATTATCTCTCTCCTTGAGCCGCGGAAACAGCTCGTAGACAAACTCGATGCTATTTTTCTGTATATTTTTATCTGCGAGGGTGTAAGCTCCCATTTCGAGATTCTCTTTGACAGTCATACGGGTAAACAGATTCAGCTCCTCGGAGATATAGCTGATCCCCTTCCTACACACCCGGTTGCCCGGCAGCCCTCCAATGGGCTCTCCCTTAAAGAGTATCTCGCCTTCTTTGGGGACAACCCGGCCGCAGATGGCCCTCAGGGTCGTGCTCTTGCCGGCACCGTTCGGTCCGATGAGACAGACATACTCGCCTTCTTCAACCTTAAGTGAGACCTCCCACAAAACCTGCAAAAATCCATAGCCGGCTTCCAGTTTCTTAATTTCCAATAACAAGCGCCCCTCCCCTTTTTCTATTCCCGTTTCAACGCTACCCGGTTTTGAATTAAAGCGACCTCCAAATTCTTCTACATCCATGTAGCCCTATGCGATTTTGCAGTCCAAGGCCACTTCTCAAAAAAGAAAGCGAGGGGGAGGCCAGGCGGCCTCCCCGTTCTATTTTTATTTTGGCGCTTCAAAGTCCGCCGCCTTCCAGCTCTCCGGAAATACGACGCGTCCCTTGCCGTTCTTGTACTGCACGACCGGTACATACCAGTGGCCTGGACCAAAAACAGGGTCAGGCGTGGTTTTAGAGTTAAAACCGTACTTATCCATGATCAAAGCGCCATCTTTAGTGGCATAGGTTAATTTCCCAGGGATAACCTCTTCAAGAGCAACTTTATGAAGCGTCTCCTTATCAATCTTGCCATATTTATCGAATGCTCTTCTGGCGATCTTGATGAAGAAATTGTCCCAATCGTAACAAACAGCAGCCCAGGCGCTGGCTTCAATATCATATTTTTCCTTCATTTCCTTGGCCCACGCCCTAGCCTGAGGGGTAACGAGTCCGGGGGTGATGTCTAGAACATAATTCGATGCCGAACCTGTCAGTTTGTACCACTCGCCAACCCAACCGAGGCCATCTGCCACGATGACGGCCTTTAAACCGACTTCATCCGCAGTTTTAATAAAAGATGATATAGAGGCCGTGCCTGAAATAGTGCCCGCAATTACCGAAACTCCCGCCTCTTTATATTTGCTCATGAGAGGATGAAATTCAGTCTGGGTTATCGAAAAATAGTCTTCTGAAAAAATCTCCCAGCCTGTTGCTGTGAAATCCTTTTTAAAAGCCTCTCCTGCGCTACGCCCCCGGTCAGTCTCCTCTCCGTAGATGGCCACCAGCTTCTTGTCGGGTTTCCAGAGGCCTTTTTTAATGGCGTTGTTTAAGCACGGAACATAAACCTCCACAAATTGAGACGTTTTGGGTACGCCTTTTAGCCAGTAACCGGCATATTTGGGATCCGAATGATACTTCTTGTTAATCATTGACGAAGAGCCTCCCGGACCAAAAAAATGAGGGACCTTATACTTGGCCGTTTGATCCATGAGGGCTACCGCCACAGAACTATGCCAGCTACTGAAGGACCCCTGAATCTTGTTGCGTGTCACAGCGGCCGAATACGCAGTGGTCGCCTTGCCGGGATCCGATTGGGTATCGATCCAAACAAGCTCGATCTGGTAATCACCGATTTTATTCCCAATTTTTTCAAACGCCATTTTGGCTGCCGCTCGAAATTCCGCCCCTGAACGGCTCGCCGGACCCGTGAATGGACCCACAACACCAAATTTCACAACTTTATCGGCAGCCATGCCATTCATGGCTGACACTGGAATCAACAAAGAAATAACAAGTGCCAAAAACAATACTTTTCTGAAACTGTCCATGATACCTCCTTTTGCGTTAAAGATTTTGTATTAGTCTGCAATTTTTCCGAATGAAGTACTTATCCTTATTTGGGTACGGAAAAATTAAACAGCCCTTCCCTTTTCTTTAATACCCTTAACAATGCCCAACGAGTTTCTTTCTCCAATTTTTCATTGCAATTATTCAGCGCTATTTTGATACAATCTTCAGCGACACGACACGGAGCTTGTTGAACTCCAAATGTAAATTCAATATTACTCTCTGCTGTAAGCTTCCCCCACGGATGCTGGAAACTCGATATGCTTCTTGAATACGATCATGATAATCAGCATAGCAATAAAAGGCAGCATCAAAAAAAACTGATATGGTACCCCTGTTGACATGACTTGCAGGCGATAAGCAGCGACTTCAATCGCAGCAAATAAAAAAGCGCCAAGTATAGCTCTTTCAGGCTTCCAGCTTGCAAAAACGACAATCCCGATGGCCATATAACCCCGGCCCCCGGCTAAACCCATAGTATAGGTTCCGATAAGTGTCATGGAAAGATATGCTCCGGCGATACCGATTAGGCCCGACCCGATAATGGTCATCGCATATCTTCTTTTGACGACATTGATTCCAACAACATCAGCGGCTTTCGGATTTTCGCCAATTGCCCTGGTTTCAAGGCCGATTTTGGTTTTATAAAAAAACCACCATGTAATGACGGTAGTCGCATACATAAAGTAGATAACGATATTGTGCTTAATAAAACCGGAGAGAATAGGTATTGTTGTCACATAGGGGATCGTTACCACGGGTGTCGCCGGCGCCAGGGGAAAAAACAGGTCCTGCCCGAAGATATTATAGATTAAATCAGACAGTCCGGACCCCAAAATAATCAGAGCCATTCCAATTATGAATTGGTTCAATTTGAAGGTTTCATGCAAAAACACAAGAATAAACCCGAAGGCGGCTCCCACGAACGCTCCCGCAAGGTAACCCAAAAACCAATTTTTGCTGAAAAAAGAAACCAAAAATCCGGAGGATGCCGCCGCCAACAGGATACCTTCACCCGAGATATTGAAAATTCCCGCTCTACCCCCAATCAAAATGCCAAGCGCGACCAACGTATATATGTTGGTGTAGACAATGGTTTGACTGATAAAAGTGTTGATTAACTCCATTATTTCATCCACCGGGTCAGTTTTGCTTTTATGATGACTACAGACAACACGATGAGGGCTTGCGAGACGAATACGAGTTCGACCGGTATTCGCATCGTTCTCTGCAAGGCGTCAGCCCCAACCAGAAGAACAGAAATTAGAAATGCCGCTATCGGAATAATCGACGGATTTTCGGCGACAACCAGGCCCGTCAGAATTCCAAACATTCCATATTCGGCGCCACTGGTTGTCGCAAAACCCTCGATAAGCTTGCCGTGAATATTCATGACTTCCAGGCAGCCACCCAATCCCGCAAATCCGCCGCCCATAAAAAAACTAATAACAATGGTCCGCTTATAGCTGATTCCGAAAGTCTGGGCTGCATGTAAGTTGTGTCCAACAGACGTAATTTCATAACCCAGCTTTGTCTTCTTTAATAAAATATTGACGAAAATAATGGCAACGATGACTAGAATAAATGAATGCGGAATGCCCCAGGCAAATCCTAAAGTTCCGGATTCAGGCAGCGGATAGGTTATGGGGTTCCCCTCACTCGGATCTCTAAAAGGGGGTGTTGAACCGATAAAAGCTAAAAAAAGCATCGCGATAAAATTTAACATAATCGTCGAAACGATCGGGTCGATATGATGCCTGGCGTTTAAAAACCCGGCGAGCCCGCCCAGCAATGCTCCTGATGTGATTCCCACAACCAGCAACAGGGGAATCATCACATAGGCCGGCAGGCCGGCACCGGCAATTGACAATCCGACCACCGCCGTCATGGTCCCGCCGAACATCATCTGACCCCATCCGCCGATATTGAACAAATGACAGAAAAATGGGATAATGAAGGCATATGTCGTAAAAATAAGCGGGATGGTTTTTTTAATGGTTTCCTGAAAGCCGAATGAGGAGGCAAAGCTGGTGGTGGTCAGCGTTTTTAAGGCTTTAACGACATCGTAACCGAGAACAGCAACCAGGCCTGAAATAGCACCGAAAGCCATCAGAATGGCAATCCCGTAAACGGCCAATGTTTTCGAAAAATTTGGCACCCACAAATTTTCCACGCCCTTTTCCCCTGGCATTTTCAGGCTCCTATCATTAAAAGGCCGATTTTGTATTTATCAAATTCATTTCTATTAAAAATACCTTTGAGTTCACCTTTGCGTAAAACCGCGATTCTATCACTTATAATCATCAACTCGTCCAGATCTTCGTTGACCCATAAAACCGCGCCGCCATTATTTCTGGTTTCAACGAGTTTTTGGAAGATGAATTCTACAGACGATATATCAAGACCGGAGGTGGGATTGTGTGTCACAAAGAAATCTATCGGATTCAACAACGCCCGGCCGATAATAACCTTTTGAATATTCCCTCCCGATAATCGCTTAATTTCCAGTTCTTCCGTTGGGGTATGAATATTATAATCCGCAACTACTTCCCTGGCAGCATTTTTGACTTCATCCCAATTAATAAAAATTCGGTTTTTGATAAAGCGCTCCTCGGTGTGATGTCCGAGAAGTAAATTTTCCTTAATACTTGCTGCGGGGAGAATTCCTTCCTTAATTCGGTCTTCAGGTGCATAGAAGACGCCTTTTGCGAAAACATCTGAGACCGTCAAGCCATTAACCTGGCTTCCATTAATATTTAGATTACCGCTTTTAAGACGAGATGGATTAACCATCACCTCCGCAATTTCTTTTTCACCGTTCCCGGAAACAGAAACAATACCCAGTATTTCCCCGCCATATATTTCAAATGAAACGTTGCGCAACCCCGGGCTCTTTTCACCGCCTTCCACACAAATATCTTCAACAAACACGATGGGGTTTTCACTGCGCTTGCAAGGCGGCAGTTCGACTTCCGGCAGCGCACTTTCTGTGATTTTAATGTCCTGCTCGATGAACATTAATTTGACCAGTTTATCTTTGTCCATTTCCGATTGGTCTAATATGCCTTGCACCTTTCCTCTTCTCATGACGGTAACAGTGTCACAGGCAACCATAATTTCCCTTATTTTGTGGGTAATAAAGATGATGGTCATCCCTTTTTCAACTAAAGCGTGCAATGAATTAAGCAGTTGCTCGAATTCACTTTCAACCAGAGAAGTCGTTGGCTCATCCAAAATAAGAAGATTTGCTCCCTTATAAATAGCTCTCACAATTTCTATTTTTTGTTTTATGCCTGCAGGGAGTTCCTTTATCTTCACATCAAAGGGAAATTGCAAACCATAGTCGTTTGCTATTTTCTCAATTTTGCCTCTTTCTTTCTCAAGACGGAGCGTATACTTATTGCCGTGGGTTCCAAGGATGATATTCTCTAACGCCGTAAACTCCGGCACCAGCGTGGAGAGCTGGTGAACCATTCCAATGCCAAGTTTTATGGTATCATGGGGTGAACCCATCTTGACTTTTTTGCCGTTCAAAATTATTTCGCCTTGATCCGGAGCGTAAAGGCCGTATAAAATGTTCATCAAGGATGTTTTGCCGGCACCGTTTTCACCTAAAACACCATGAATCACTCCTCTTCTTACAGAAAAATCAACATTATCCAGTGCGACGGTTTTTCCAAAGACTTTCCGCACATTTTTTAATTCGACCAGAATGTCATTTGGAATCGAGCGTTTCATGTATAATTTCGTCTCTTTTCGCTTTTTTGGGCACAATGAAAAGAAGGTTAGAGCAGAACCGAAAAACCACTATATGGAAATGTAAAAAATTCGTTAGACAGGGCCCCGGTTCGGGGCCCCATCCGGCTTTTGGGTTTCACGGATAAACAGTGATTATCTGATCCCACATCCGTTGCATCTCAGCTTTTTAGGCAAAAATGGGATGAGACAAGGAACTGCTTTTCAATTAAAAATCGCGCAAAATTAGGCAGAAAATTTCAGGCCATTATTTCATGGGTGGCAAATCCTTGAAATTTTTTACAACCTTAATTTTCCCGGCCTCAAGATCGTCGGCAACTTTTTGCACCTTATCATTGATTTCTTTACTGACATTATGAATCGGGAACTGGTTATATCTACCTTTGCCTTTGCCATATTCAAGCTTTACATAGCCATTTTTTTCACCCTTCAACATTCTCGCAACGATTTGATCCAGTCCCTGGCTGAAATTCGTGAGATCCGCGGACAGGTAATTCGCCGGGAGAAGTGCTGACTTATCTGTGTGAAAAGCAGTAAAATAAACCGGTTTGCCTGATTGTCTTATCGCGCTGATAGCGCCATGGAGGCCAATGCTTAAACTGCAGATGATGACATCGCAATCTTTGGCGATGAGGCCTTCAGTAGCCTGTCTTGCTTTTACGGGATTGTACCAGGCACCCACAAACGCGTATGTCAGTGAAGCATCCGATCCGGCATCCCGAATGCCCTGGGTGATGGCGTTTATTTCTCCCCGATACAAAGGCAGATCCATCCCCACAATGTATCCGATTTTGCCTGTTTTGGTCGTTAAAGCGGCCAGGTGGCCAAAAGGATATTTCGGCACGTAAAACTGTCGATTCATGTACCAGAAGTTGGGAAGCATTTTTTCCGGCTTTGCATCGATTTCAATTATGAAGGAAACGTCCGGAAATTTAGGACCAAATTTCTTAACGGTACCCACAAACTCAGATCCATGCACCCAGATAAGGTTATAGCCATCGTTGATATACTCCTTTATGACTCTTTCCATATCCGGTACGGCCACCCTTTCTGAATAGGCAGATTCTACATTATACTTTTTTGATACTTCTTGCAGCGCGATATAGGCAAGTGTGTTAAAATCTCCATCTGTAATCGGAGCTCCAAAAGGAACAGCTATTTTGACTTTCTTTTCCCCTGCTTCAGCAATCGAAAACACGAGAACTGCAATCATCCCCACCAAAAACAACGTTTTGATAAATCTGAATTTTTTCATTCTATCCTCCTTTGCTCCTCGATTCAAAAATGCGATTTAAGATTAATTTTGGGGCCTCAACCCTAAAAAAATTTTATGCGGATTGAAACGACGATCTAATTCCCATTCGACACAAGCATCTAAAAAACAATTTGTCCGTCACCACCTCCCTTCTTAAGATCGATAATCACCCACCCGCAAATAGAGGAAACAACTTCACCTCGACAAATGCTTTTTCCTTTACATCCTCCCGGTTAGCGATCTCTATGAGTTCATCGAATGACTTTACAACCTGCCCCTCCGCAACCACGACAACTTCACTATCAAAACTAAAGCGATATCGTGTCATGGCCGCGAATATTAGCTGCTTTCCGACATTTTTTGCGATGCGGTTTGAATCGCTTCAATAATTTTCGTATACCCGGTGCAGCGGCAAAGGTTCCCTGCTATGCCGGCCTTTATTTCTATTTTCGTCGGCTTCGGGTTTTTATCCAATAATGCCTTGGTTGAAAGCACCATCCCCGGTGTACAGAAGCCGCATTGAACCGCACCTTTTTCCAAAAAAGCCGCTTGAATCGGGTCCAGTTTATTACCATTAGCCATTCCTTCGATGGTAAGGAGATTGCAGCCATCGGCTTTCATCGCCAGAACCAAACAGGCATTGACGGCCTTGCCATCCATAATTACGGTGCAGGAACCACAATCACCGGCATCACAGCCTCGCTTTGTTCCGGTCAAATCAAGCTTATCTCTAAGAACATCTAAGAGGCTAGAATTAGGCTTCACTGATACTTCATAAACTTCGCCATTGACGGTTAGCGTTATTGCGCTTTTCTCTGTATCCACCAATCGAACCTCCTATGAATTATTTGCGGCCTGCGCTATTGCCTGTTGAATCCCCCGCTGTGTTAATACCTGCACCATTTCCTTGCGATATTCAACTGAACCCCGTATATCGGTGATCGGTTTTGTTTCTTCTGAAGCCACTCTGGCGGTTTCATCGATAAGGGCATTATCTAATTTTTGTCCTCGAAGAATTTCTTCCGCCTTAATCGCCCGAATCGGTACGGGTGCAACCGCACCAAGTGCGATGCGGATATCGGTGCAGCTGGAACCGTCGGCTGACAACCACAGGACGATCCCAACACCAACAACCGCTAGATCCATGGCCCGTCTTGGACTTAACTTTAGAAAAACAGCGGAAGAAGGGGGAGATGTAGCAGAGATATCAATGCCGGTAAGGATTTCATCGGGCTTTAACAGGGTCTGACCGGGTCCTGTGAAAAATTTTGCAAGCTCAATTGCATCTTCTCCAGCGGATCCGAAAATTCTCACTTTCGCATCGAGTCCCAGAAGCGCTGGCGCTGAATCCGCCGAGGGAGATGCATTGCACAGGTTGCCACCGATGGTCCCAAGATTGCGTATCTGTACTGATCCGATTGAACGACAGGCTTGGGCCAGAATATTAAACTTTTCCTGGATGACGCTCGATGATTCTATATCACTGTGGGTGCACAGGGCCCCGATCTTTAAGACATCTTCTTGGTTGTATTCTATGGTGTTTAAACCGGGAAGGCAGCTGATATCTATTAAATAGGCCGGGCGGACTGTTTTTTGTTTCATATTGACCATTAAGTCTGTTCCGCCGGCAATGACCCTCGCTTTACCATTAAATTGAGAAAGCAGCGAACACGCTTCCGCTAACGTCTCAGACCTGAGATATTTGAAGTTTGGTAAAAGCATTTATCTACCTCGCTGATGCGCTTTGCATTAATCGTTTCCCATATGACTTCCTAAATTAGCTTCAATTAGCTGGAACTTATTTTATTTATTTAATTCCTTTAGTGCCTTTAAGACCTTTTCCGGGGTGATCGGAAGCTCCTTAATTCTTACGCCTATCGCATCATAAATGGCATTGGCAATAGCGGGAGCGACCGGTACCAGGCAGGCTTCACCGGCTCCCTTAGCCCCAAAGGGACCGGTGGGGTCTGGTTCTTCAATCAGGATCAACCGAATATCTGGTACATCCAACGCCGTGGGTATTTTGTAATCAACCAAATTCGGATTTTCCACTTCTCCAGCCTTGTATTGAAGGCCTTCGGTAAGCGCATACCCAACCCCCATCACGATCCCGCCCTCAATCTGGCCCTCCAGGGCTAAAGGATTAATACATTTGCCGACATCCTGAATCCCGGTACACTTTAATACATGGACAATACCGGTTTCAGTATCCACTTCAACCTCAGCAATAATCGTACATGTCTGAAAAGAGGGTCGCCCTCGCGCAGGGTACCCGGCCACCTGTTCCTTAATAATAGAACCGCCCTTATCGAAAAAAGACCCACGACCGATAATCGACCCCCCCTTCTCCCATATATGGGCAAGTGACAACTCCTGCATGGAAATCCTTTTATCGGGAGAGCCTTTTACGTTCACATTTTTGTCGGATATTTCCAGATCCTCAATTGAGGCTTCTAACCTTGCACCGGCCAGTTCCAAAAGCTGCCGTTTCAGATCTGCGGCTGCGCGCCTCACCGCTTCACCGGTCGTGCGTGTAATCCTGCTACCCACGGTCCCAAAATCCCAGGGTGATATATCCGTATCACCGCCGATATAAGAAATATCCGCTATGGATACGCCTAATTCTTCAGCGGCAATCTGAGTCAGTGTGGTCGCACTGCCCTGCCCGGCATCGATCACACCCGTTATCAATGAATAGGTACCATCATCGTTTGCGATTAGATTCGATCCAGAGCCAAAAAGACCACAGCCCATTATTATACAGGCGACACCACGCCCGACTTTGCGGCTATCCTTTTCCAAACGTTCTTTTTCTAAGGGGCCTACCGAAGTAGAAGCTACCTCAAGTGTTTCTTTTAGACCACAGCTGTATACCTTCTGCCCGGTGGGCATTTCGGCCCCATCTTTTTCAAAACAATTCTTTAATCGCAATTCAAGCGGATCGATGCCCAATTGGTGGGCAATCATATCGATTTGAGATTCTCCGGCAAAATAAGGTTGGGGACTACCGTATCCACGCATGGCGCTGAACGGCTGCTTATTGGTGTAGACGCAATATGAATCGACTTTGATATTGGGTATATTATAGGCGCCGCATGAACCGAGCGCACCGCCATAGGTCGCACCCGGTCCTTCTTGTGCGAAAGCCCCGGTATCATATGTTAATTTAACTTCACGGCTTAGAATGGTTCCATCTTTGCGGACGCCCGTCTTGATATTGGCCATTACAGGATGCCGCGGGTTTGTGGTCATAAATTCTTCTTCGCGCGTCAGCAACAGTTTAACCGGCAATCCCGATTTTTGAGTCAACAGCAGAGAGATACCCAGCGGGATATAGGCCTGCTTTCCGCCAAAGGCCCCGCCGACCGACATGGCCTTGAACCTTAATTTGTTCATGGGTATCTGCAACGCTTCGGAAATTTGCTCCCTGAGCGGAAATAGGTAGCAACTGGATGTCCAAAGCGTAATTTTGCCTGAAAAATCGATATCCGTGAGAACCGGTTGGGGCTCTAGATAGCATTGATGAACGGCCTGGGTGTTAAAGGTATCTTCGAATACAAAATCAGCTGCATTGAAACCTTGATCCACATCGCCTTTTTGCATCTTTGAGTGGAAGCATATATTCCCGAATTTCTCAGTCTCAATACCGCAGATGTAGTTTTCAACGTCTTCGTGAATTTTGGGAGCCCCATCCTGCATCGCCTCAAGCGGGTCAAATAAAGCGGGCAATTCTTCATATTCCACATCGATCAATTCAAGTGCCGCTTCAGCCGTATCTTCATCGCAGGCAGCCACGGCTGCGATCGGCTCTCCAATATAACGCACCTTTTTATGCGCAAATATGGTTTCATCCTTTACAAACCAGCCGACTCTGATATTGGGGGTATCCTTAGCTGTAACGATAGCCTTTACACCGGCAAGCTTTCCGGCTTTGCTAGTATCAATGCTAAGCAACTTTGCATGCGGCAACGTGCTTCTCTTGATTTTACAATATAGCATCCGGGGTAATTTTAAATCGCCGACATATTTCGTGTTGCCGGTAAGCTTTTCAGGCGCATCAACGCTTGGAACCCTTTGACCAATTATTGGTGTTGTTTTTGGCATATTTTTATCCCGTCGCTATTTATAAAATGTATTTTCCATTGAAGGCCCAATTAACGCCATGATGGTCTTATAGAGAGATGCATTCATCCAATTGCAAAAATTTCAATGGAGAATTAAAGACAATCTTTCATCTTGCAAATGTGGAAACGGTCGTCCCGCCGCAAGAGTCCCCAGAATCTTTTCGTCGCTATAAAATCTCAGTGCCTGCGTCGGGCAAATCTGCGCACAAAAAGGCTGTTCACCGGCCGCCGTTCGATTTGCACAAAGATCGCATCTGTCAGTGGCCATGGGAACAAAGTCCATGGCGAGTTCGTCATTAATTTCGTAAGGGCCCAGCGTCACCACCTGGATCCCTTTTTGGCCCTCTGCCAGATTATGCTCCTGCTTGCAGGCCACTTCACAGGCAAAACAGCCCACACACAGTTCCAGACTTGCAACCAATCCCTTTTGTTTGGCCATCGGTTTAATCCTCCGCCTTTCTCACTTTGCACAAAAATGAACGGTTCCCGGTTCCGCCCGCAATCGGATCGCGTTCGCTCTCTGAAGTGATGAGGTTCGTTAAATCATAATTGCCGGCATAGGGTTCTCCATAGCCGTGGGTCGTAATGACGACCCCAGGATGCACGCCGTAGGTTACCCTGGCGCGAACTTTGATGGAACCTTTTGGCGATTCCACCACAATCCAATCCCGATCTTCGATGCCCAGCTCGGAAGCCGTAGCCGGGTGGATTTCCGCAAACGGATCCGGTTCAAATTCTTTTATCCATGGCAACGTCCTAAACTGGGTATGGGTGTGGATGCCCAATTTCAGACCGGTGGAACACACCAGGGGATATTCTTCGGCCAATCCGGGTTCCGATACGGGACTGATTGCCGGTTCGCTAAAGGATGGAAGCGTGTCAAATCCGTACTCTTCAAAAGTTGAAGCCACCAGCTCGATCTTCCCGGACGGGGTCGCAAAACCCTCTTTTTCATATTTGCGGTAGAGCTCTTCCGGTTTGTAGCGCACCACATACCCCTTCGGGGTGCTTGCGAAGCCAGTCGACATCGATGCCGTTCGGTTCCAGCTCCCAGTTAAACGCATCGATTGCATTCTCCCAGGGAAAGTATTCCTCAAGCCCCACCCGCCGGGCCAGGGCAAAAATAAAATCCAGATCTGATTTGCTCTCTCCAACCGGCGGGAATGCATTGATTTTGCATGGCGATCAGGTTGCCATCCGCATAGGGGCGGTATCGATAATAGAGTATCAAGTCCCGCTCGAGAAAACTGGCCGCCGGCAATACAATATCGGCGAGCTGCCCGGTGGCGCTGTGGAAAAGGTCGTGTACAACCAGCAGTTCGGGCGTTTTGAAGGCCTCGCGGACGGTATGCGTCCCTGAGAGCACGGCCGCCGGATCACCGCCCTGTACGATCACCGCTTTCAGGGCGTAAGGCTTTTGGGTCGTGAGGGAGTCGATCATCTCCCCGCCGGTTAATCCGAAGCCGCCTTTAGCGAAAAGTGGAAAGTGGGATACGGATTTTTCGTATAGCTCAGCGGTCTGTGAATCACGCCGCTGAACATCGATAAACGGGAGGGGAGGCACAAAAACGCTGCCGCCGCGTTCATCTACCGTGCGGATTACGGAACGCAGGATCGAGGTCGTGCGCGCACTTTGGACTGAATTGGTGTGCTGATCGAGACCGTTTCCCTCGACTACAATGGCCGGCTTGATCTTGGCAATCAAGCGGGCCGCCGCTTTGATCTTGTCGGCCTTGACCCAGGTTACGGGCGCCACTTTCTCGGGCGTGTAATCCTGCACAAATTCCTTTAAACGCTCAAAGCCCTACTGTCCATTTATCTATAAACTCGGCATCATAAAGCCCCTTCGGCAATGATCACCTGGATCATGGCCAGGACCAGGGCCCCGGTTGTTCCGGGCCGGGGTTGCAAAAAAAGGTCCGCTTTGGAGGCCGTATTGGTGAATCGTGGATCGACCACAATCAGCTTGGCTCCCGCGTTTTTTGGCCCAAATGGCCCGCGCGCCGTAATTTACCGGAGAGGAATAGATCGGGTTGTACCCGATCAGCATCATACACTTGCTGTGCTCGTAATCCGGGTTCCGGGTAGCGACCGAATGTGGCCGCATGTGCCATCGCACGCGGCACGAAACATAAATGGGCACTCGAGAACAGATTGATGGGAACGCCACGAGTTCATAAAACGACACACGTAATTGAAGTTGGTAACCCAGCCGGGAGCATGCCCCCTGTAATACCCCACATACTCCGGTCCAAACTGATCCCGAATATTGACCAATTTCTCCGCGATTTCATCCAGCGCCTGATCCCAGGTAATTTGTTCCCATTTCCCGGAGCCGCGATCGCCGACGCGCCTTAGAGGGGTTTTTAAGCGGTTGGGCTCCGTAGCTAATTGAGCGCAAGCCAGTCCTTTTGCACAAAGACGACCCTTATTTTGCGGGATGTTCACGACTGCCTTCAACCTTGAGAATACGCCCGTTCTCAACGGTAACATCAAGGCCACAGTAAAAATAACACATCTGGCACAGGGTTTTAACGACTCGCTTCATCATTTCCTCCCGCGTTTTTCTTATTTTCTCAGTTGCCCAATCTTGCAATCCAGATCATCACGTGGTTGTGCCCTTTGCGGGTTAAGACCTCCATCACGGCATCGACGTCTGGATCAATTGTAACCGCCTGCCCAACGACTTTGAGTGCACTGGCCACATCTTTAAGGCCATTGCCGGTAACAATGAGCACAACAGTCTCATCCGGTTGGATGGTACCGCTGTCCCACAAGGTCTTCTATGCCGGCAACGCCGGCGGCCCCGGACGGCTCGGCAAAGACGCCCTCCTTTTGGCCCAATGCTTTGATACTGTTTAAAATCTTATCATCGTCAACAGCGATCATGGTTCCCCGGGTCTCCTTTCACGGCCCTCAGCGCCGCCTCGCCGTCGCTGGGCATCGATGCTGAAATGGAATCGGCAATGGTGTCGGGTTTAACGCTGCGAATAATCCCATCTCCCTGAAACGCCCTTGCAATGGCTGCGCTTCCCGGCGGATTGAACGCCCACAAGACGCGGCATCTTTTTGATTAATCCCGTTTGGTAAAGATCGTAGAAACCCTTGTAAACCCCGCTGATGATATTTCCATCCCCCACGGAAACCACCACAACATCAGGCACCTTGAACCCCAGTTGCTCCCAGATCTCAAATGAAACGGTTTTTTTCCCCTCCCGGGTGTAAGGATTGGTTCCGGTATTGCGGTTGAACCATTCAAGCCGTGTGGAGATCTGTTCGCATAATTCAAAGGCCTGTCCATAATCTCCGCGAACCAGGAATACGCCGGCCCCATAAATGAGAAGCTGGGCAATTTTAGGCTCGGGTGCGGTATGCGGAACAAAAATGAAGGTATCCATCTGCGCTGAAGCCGCCAGACAGGCCATGGAGGTACCCGCATTACCCGTGGAGGCCGCAGAGATGGTTGGAATGTTTTCCGCGATGCAGTGGGCAAGGATAACAAAACTGGCTCTGTCCTTAAAAGAGCCGGATGGATTGAGACAGTCATTTTTAAGGTAGAGATGCTCGAGCCCCAATTGCTGCCCAAGATTTTGCGCGCGGGTCAGGGGGGTCATTCCGATTTGCAGGGCAATCGGCGAGTCCAAAAGGTTCAGCGGCAGGAAGGGGCGATAGCGCCAGAGAGATGGATCTTTATTCGCACTCAGGCCTGCCGGCGTAACGACCTTGCCAAGGGCTTCATAATCATACCTGGCATCCAGGTTGCCGCCGCAATCCGTGCAGGTGTACTGGATTTGGCCGGGTAAGTAATCCCGACCACAGCGGATGCATACGAAGCTGTTCAAATAGTTATTCATCGAAATTTGCCTTTAGACGGTTGGTTAGAGATCAAGACAATCGAAAACTCTCCTTTTCCAAGGCTGCATGTCAGTCGGTGCAACTCGTTTGAGATTAGCCCAGCAATCCGCAGCGTTCATTGAATTGTTCAATACGCCTGTCGATTTCTTCCACCTGTTGCGGAAATCTTTCCCAATATTCCGGAAAATCGTACCACTGCGCATCCAGCTCAGCGAGATCTTTTCCCTGCTGCTCGATCCATGTAAAATACTTTAAGTTATGGATTTGACGCCGGTCATAATAACTCAGCTCCTGCATATGCGCGGTCGATTCGGCCATAAGACAGCTGTGATAATCCTTTGCCGCTGCAATTTCCGAATAAGGACCGAAGGCTTCATCCATTTCCCGCAACCGTGATTGGTAAAGATCCATTGAATCGGTCCAAACCGTCAGGACGATATCGCGTGCGGTCAATTCATAATATTTGGCGAATTTGATGGCACACAGTAAATTGCCGATACTGGATATCCCCAACAGCGGCAGCTTCTGAATAAAATCCTCGCTGATTCCCTGCTGACCGAGATAACGCCAGCCCTCGGGGTCGTTGAAAAGCCGCATCAGATTCATGCAGGCATTGTCATCCACTGCAATAACCATGTCTGTATTTTTTACGTTGTGAATCCAGGGAACATGTTTATCGCCAATTCCTTCGATGCGGTGCCCCCCATAGCCGCAAAGCAAAAGCGTCGGGCACTGAAGTGCTTCCCCGGCGACGATTTTGCTCTGTGGATAAATTTTCTTCAGGTAGTCGCCCGTGGCTCAAGTTCCGGCGGACCCGGTCTGCGAAATGAAGCCGGCATAGCGGTCGCTCGGGCCCATAACCTTTTGCAAGACCTCTTCCATCGCATGACCGGTGACCTCATAATGCCAGAGGTAATTGCCGAATTCTTCAAACTGATTGAAAATAACAATGTCCTTCGCGTGTTTTTTTGAGCTCCCAGCATTTATCAAAAATCTCTTTTACATTGCTCTCACACCCGGGGGTTGCAATGACCTCTCCGGCAACCTTTGACAGCCAGTCGAATCTTTCCCTGACTCATCTCCTCCGGTAAGATACCGATGGACTCTGCAGCCAGCATAGAGTGGCGTTGTAGGCACCGCCACGGCAAAAGTTTCCCTGTAGACGGCCAGACCGCTTTTTGATAGGTGGGGTCAAATTGACCCGTAACCAACCGGGGGAACCAGGCAACCGAAAGTTGCCCCGACTTTGTGGGCACCGGTGGGAAACCATTTGCCCACCAGTGCGATTATCCGGGCATCCACACCGGATAATTCCGGTGGGATTTCCATATAGTTCACATCGCCGAATCCGCCTCCGGAATCTACGGGTTCGTTCTTCCAGGTGATCCGAAACAAGTTTAGCGAATTGATATCCCATAGCCCGACACCCTTTAGTTCATTCTTGACCTGCTCGGGGATCGAATCCGGATTTTTCTGCTGTTTAAAGGTGGGAATAATGATTTTTCTCTCCCGTGCCCGTTCAATGGTTCGCTCCAATTGTTCTTCATGGATCATTAAATCGATCATTTCAAATTCCTTTCAGACAAAAACACTTAGTCTCGTCTCAGCCGTTCCCAGATACCGGTCGAATCTACCGGCAATCAAAATATAAGATTGGCATCTACATCAAATCTCCACCATCGACCTTTATACCCGCTTCGTTGTTGCATTTGGGGCATACGTAAACCTTGGATACGATTCTGCCTTCTCTTTCGCTTATATGATTGGTGAAAAACTGCATCATTGCACCGCAATTGCACTTCAGCCCCTCTGAAGTCATCGTAACGGGTTTCTCCGAATAGGTAATGTTACTTTTTTCTTGGTCACTCATTTTTCCCCCGTATCGTTTGTTGCGCCCTGAGCGCTTGGGGTATCCACCTGACCTGAGCGTTACTTGGGTACCCTGATTTTTATTGCGTCCCGCTTTTATTTTTTATCTTTTGCTGAAAGCTGATCCTTAAAATATTCATCCCAGTTTTTCTCAACAGCCTCCATGGTCTCAGCGGTAGGCCTTGCAACACCTCGCATATAGGGTGCATGCATGGGCGGAAAGGGTTCCGTGCAATCCATGATCATCTTGCAGCTGATTCCCTCTTCGCCGCCATGAGGTTCTGAGGGATCCAATCGAACCCCTGAAACATTTGGAACGAGCGCCAGATCTTTATTCGCCTGAAACCGTGTGGCAAAGGCCCAGATAATATCCTCATTGCTCCAGATATCAATGTCATCATCGATTACAAATACGTTTTTAACGTGTGACTTATTGGTCCAAACCAGGTTGCCGGCACGCTGGGCGATGCCTTTGTAGCGCCGTTCTTTGTCGATCTGGATCACCGTGCACAGCCCGTGGGCCATCATGGAGCGAACACCGGTAACTTCCGGCAGCGAATTTCGGCATACACGCGCCAGTTCCAGACCAAAGCCCATTTCCGTCAATGAGTTTCCTTCACTTGGCGGTTTGCCTATGGTCACGGTGTTATAAATGGGATCTTTACGATGGGTGATACATTTTACCTTGAAGACCGGCAGGTCGCGCACGCCTGAATAGAAACCCGTGTACTCTCCAAACGGCCCTTCCATTTCCCGGGTACCCTGTAATACTTCTCCTTCTAAAATATACTCCGCATGTGCTGGGACCAACATATCAATCGTTTCGCACGGCACCATTTCCAGAGGTCGACCCGTGATTGCTCCCCACCCATCTATTTCCGACAAATTCACCGGAAAAGGCGAGGCGCCGCATATGGGCAGCAGCGGATCTGTCCCAATGGCAACAGCCATCGGCATGGGTTTTCCCAACACATCGTGTTTGGCGTAAATGGCCGCTACACTCTGATGCGGAACAATTAAAATGCCGGTATGATCCTTGCTCTTGGCATGCAGCCGATATATGCCGAGGTTGGTAACATCCATATCCGGATGTTTGGTAAAACAATTTCCCATAGATATAAACGGTCCCCCCTGTTTTGATCCGCAGCGCTCGATGGGTATTTTCTGAAGATCAACGTCGTCGCCTGTCAGAACAACATCTTTGCAAGACGCGTCCTTCACAACGATCGGCGGTATCGGCTTTAATAATTTTTCGAACCAGTTTTTATAGATATCTTTTTGAGGGACGTTAAATATATCTTCAAACATTTTCATATGCCGGTGAAGCCCCTCCACACAGACCTGAAAGGGAGATTCGACGTGCCAGCCTTCAAATGATGAGGTTGTATTCCAGAACATACAGGCTTTATCCGAGCCTGATACAAGAAGCTTGCGGGATATGCCGCCGATCTCAAGATTCGCATCTACCGGTTTATCAATATGCAGCAGGCGGTCGTTTTTTTCCAGATAGGCCAGGTAGTCCCTTAAAGAAAGAAAGGGCCATTCATCGTGATTGTCAGGTTGGATTCGTCTCTCGTTGCTCATGTTTTCTCCTTTCTGATGTTTAAATCTCTCATTGGAGGCTGCTCATTTTTCTCCTAAATTGCTTATCAAGCTTTACTTTGAAGCCTTTCCAATCGCATCTATAATCTTAATGTAGCCCGTACAGCGGCACAGATTACCGGAAATGGCCCGTTTGATTTCATCGATATTCGGTTTTGGATTTTTATCTAGCAGCGCTGAACCAGACATGAGCATGCCCGAAGTGCAATAGCCGCATTGAACTGCGCCGTTTTTGATGAAACTTTCCTGCAATGGGTGGAGATCATCCGGCGTCCCCAGACTCTCGATGGTTTCAATTTCCTTGGATTCCGCTTGAAGCGCCAGAACCAGACAGGCGTTCACTGCTTTGCCGTCCATGATTATGGTACAGGCACCGCAATCTCCTTGTTCACAACCCTTTTTCGTCCCGGTGAGTCTTAACTCTTCACGCAGGACCCTCAGCAGCGTCCATGTCGGTTTGACGGCCACCTCAACGGCTTTCCCATTAATCTTCATCCGTAAAATTGTTTTATTCATTTCTGCCGACATATCGTTTTCCCTGTTTCCGCTAATTATCCTGCAATAGCCGATTAAAAGTCCGTTTAAAAATATTTTGAACGACCGGTTTTTTGTACTCGGTGGACCACCGGGTGCCGGTGATCTTAAAGATACTTTCTGCCATTAATGCCGCAGATTCTTCGATTAAAGGCGCCTCCGGTTTTTTGCCAAGAAGTATTTTTTCCGCAGCGGTCATCCTTCCGGTAACGGGCATAACCGCCCCCGGTACGATTCTCAGATCTGAAATCGTGCCGTCGTCCTCCAGCTTAAGGACGACACTCATATTCATACGTGCCGTGGTCATTGCATTGCGGCGCCCCAGCTTTTCAAAGCCGCTGCGCGTTCCCGGTGAAAGTTTGCTGATGAGAATTGCAGTTAGAATTTCATCCGCCGCAATCGATGTTTTGTAAGGTGCCTCGAGGGCCTCTGCCACCGGCAGTATCCGCATCCCCGATTTTTTGGAATGCAATTCCAGGTTGCCCTGCAGGGCGAGAACAGCGGGCAATACGTCTGCACAGGGTGCATTGGAAACAATGTTGCCCCCGATGGTCCCCCGGTTTCTGATCTGGGGACCCCCGACACTGGAGGCGGCCTGGACCAGCAGGGGCAGACAGCGGTTTAACACCTCGGACGCCATCATTTCGGCGAATGTGGTTGTCGGGCCGATGCGCACAGTGTCATCTGTTTCCGTGACACCCCTTAATTCTTTGACTTCCAGAATATTGAGCACGCAATCCGGATGGGTGTCTTTAGGCATCATTGGAATGACATCGCCGCCCCCGGCAACGATTTTGCAGAGTTCGCCTCTGTCCGAAACGGATTTTGGATCACTTTTTTGACGGGTCACCGAAAATGAAAGGTCTGCTTTGCGAAGGGTCGGGATCAAATCCGTTCCCCCTGCAATAATCTTGCAACCTCCCGCTCGCTCTGCTAAATAGTCCAGACCGTCTTCCAAAGAACTTGTTGAATAAAACTGAAAATTCTGCATTTTGACTCACCTGCCTTCAGCTACTTTTTCTTTTTCGCGAATCAACCGATGAAGATTTTCCAGATTTGCCGGAAGTTCGGTAATCCGGACATCGAGTGCATCGCAAATTGCATTTAATATGGCCGGTGCCGTAGGAATCAGAGCCGGCTCCCCCACCCCCTTAACACCATATGGTCCCTCGGAAGACGGAACCTCGATGATGTGGGATTCAATCCGGGGGACATCCAGGCTAGTTGGAATCATATATTCTTCAAAAGATGAATTCTTAACAATACCCCCTTCTTCAATGACCTCCTCAGTCAAGGCATACCCGAGCCCCATGACGACGCCCCCTTCAATCTGGGCCTCAACCAGGGAAGGGTTGATCGCTTTGCCGACATCGTGGGCGGCGACGATACGCAAAACTTCAACTTTGCCTGTTTCGGTGTCGACCTCGACCTCGGCAAGCTGAGAGGCCCAGCAGTAGGTCGCATAGGCATCGCCCTGTGAGGTTTCCGGATCCACATCAGGGGTGCTGTTGTCGAACCAGCCCGTCTCCGCTATTTGGATACCCTGCAAATGGCACGCCTTGGCAAGATTTGCAAAAGACATCTTTTTGTCCGGACGGGCCTCTGAATGGACTTCCCCGTCCACAAACACCAGATCCTTCTCAGCGAGAATACCTTCTGCGACGTGTTCAAGCTTCTTTCTAAGCGCCTGTGAAGTTTTTATCATTGCATTACCGCATACATAGGTAATCCGGCTGGCTGAAGTGGGTCCCGAATCCGGAGTCGTGGCCGTATCGGCTGTAATGATTTGAATGCTTTCATATTTTATACCCAACTCATCCGCCACAATTTGACATAGGATGGTGTCCGATCCCTGGCCATAATCCACTTGCCCGCTGCGCACAATCACGGAACCGTCTTCACAGACTTCGATTGTGGCCGAACCAATATCCGGCCTTGAAAATCCGTATCCCAAACCATAATACATGCTGCCGACGCCGATTCCTCTTTTTTTCATTTCAAGTCCTCCCAATAGCTCGCTAGAGACGGATCTTTCAGAACCACCGCCTTTAGTTTTTCAAGGGTTGCCTTGATCCCCACTTCCTGGGTCATGACATGACCCGTCTCTGTGGAAAGTCCAACGTCCAGCGCATTCATCAGACGAAACGTCAGGGGATTGATGCCGAGTCTCTTGGCCAGCTCATCGATCTGACCTTCATGGGCGATGGCTGCCTGCGGGACGCCGAACCCGCGCATGGCACTGGCATTAATGTTGTTCGTGTATACGGAACAAACATCCACTTTAATATGGGGAATATAGTAGGGCCCGGCCAGATGGATGCCGCATTTTTTAACCGCAAAAATTCCCAAACCCGCATATGCACCGGTATCGCCATAGACTTTGCCCTCCATGGCACACAGTTTGCCTTCCGCGGTTGCCCCCCAGCGCGTCCAGATCTCGAAGGCATGCCGTTTGGCGGAATACGACATGGATTCCTCCCGGTCCCACACCATGCGCACCGGTCGCCGGGTGGCATACACCAGAAGCCCGATGTGGATTTCAACGTTTACGTCCTCTTTACCGCCAAAAGCGCCTCCGGTCGTTGCCCGGATGACCCTGACTTTATTCTGGGGAATGCCGAGAACAGACGCGACCTGGCGGCGGTCCCGAAAGGGATATTGACAGGAATTCCAAATAACCAGGTTGCCATGTTCATCTAATTTGCCGACACCGGATTCTGTTTCCAGGTAAACATGATCCACCACGTGAGTTTTGTAGGTATTTTCAACAATAACGTCCGCGAGTTCAAAACCCTGCTCAATGTCACCCTTGCGAACTTTGGTGTGCAGAAACACGTTGCCTTTCAGGTTGTGCAAGAATTCGCCTTTGCGCTTTTTCTTGTCATACTGGGGGCCGCCGTCACCCAGTGGATAATAGTGGTCTCCGGATTTTTTTTTGTAACTGCTGATCTTATTGACGTGCAGTTGGGGAGCGTCGTCGGCCAGGGCTTCATGAAGATTCGACAACACGGGAAGCTCGCGATAATTAACCCGAATGGCTTTTACCGCTTCCTTTGCGATCTCGTCGGTTTCGGCCGCCACAATGGCGACCGCATCCCCGATGGATAAGACCTTCTCCTCTGCTAAAGCCCATTGGTCCGGAAAAGCAATGCCAAACCGGTTGTTTCCCGGGACATCCCTGGCAGTTAAGACGCAGACAACCCCCGCCATCGCCTTCGCTGCACTCACATCAATTTCCTCGATAATACCGTGAGGAATATCCGCCCAGCGGACTCGGCCGTAAAGCATGTCCGGAAAACGAATGTCTTCGGCATAAACCGCCCTGCCAAGGACCTTATCAACAGCATCAACTTTGGGAGTCGAACACCCCACGTAATTAAGTTTGGCTTTATTCATCTGCACATCCCCGTTTGGTTTTTGAATCATTGGATCAAAGCAAACGCAATGGCTTTTTTCTTTCGTCAAATTATACGCAATGAAAGCCCCTTATGGTAACCTTGCACGGGGCTATAATCCCATGATCTGTTTGGGATTGGTGATCATCATACGTTCAAGTTCTTTTTGAGTGAGCCCCTTTTCATGTAAACTCTGGGCAAAAATTCTGAGACCTTCATGGGGCCAGGGGTTATGAACCTGACCCCCATCCGACATGATGATGCAGTTATCCGCTCCCAGCGCTTGAATGGCCTCTTTGACCTGATCGATTGTCGCATCCGCCCACATCGGTGTTACCGTGCAATACCCAAACTCCGCAAAAACGCCCTTGGGAACAATCATCTTTAAGAAATCCAGATCAACCCCCGGCACTTTTACAAATGGATGGGTCAGACAAATTTTTTCGACTTTTCTCTCTTTGGCCGTATCAACCAGTTTAATAATTTCCTCGGGGGAAAGATGAGAGGTCCCTAAGACTGCATTGTATTCGCTGATGAGATCCAGGATTTCGAGCAGTTCATCAATCACGCTGCCATTTTCATTCAGAATACTGATGCCGATCGCGCTTCCTTTGGAATCGAGTTCTTGAACCGAATACTTACCTGTTCTACCATACTTTTGGGCGTGGTAATTTGCATCAACAGTGGGCATCCAGACTGTCTTACCGCCATTGCGCAAAGTCGCCTCCACCGCATACGGGTTAATACCTCCCACATAACGATTGAGAACAATTCCACCAAACACATTTATTTCGGGAAACTCCTGACGCATGAGACGGGCCCGACTTGCCGTACTTTCACTATGTCCTTTGAGTTGAACGCCCAGCATTCCGGCCGCTTTGGCATTTCTGACAATGTCCCGATCATCGCCAATACGGTTTATAAGATCAGGATTTGTATGGATGTGAATATCAATGGCACCTTCAACACTGATTTTTTCCATTTTCCCCCCTATCGATTAGCGTGTCCTGATGGACTTAAAAATTGTTCTGTTTCCTGTCCGGGCTTCTCATTAAAAATCGCCTGTTCCTGTCAGAATCGATGACGGCGAAAATCCCTAATTTTACTGCTGGCCCGGACGCCCTGCCGAATTTTATGCTCCGGCGAAACCGCATTGCACAGCGGTTAATTAAACTCAATGACCAGATCTTTTATGATTCGGCCAGGCGCGGGTTCAAGGAGAATCTCCTGTCCGGGTTGAATCGGTGTTTCGCACATGCGTTTCACCTTGCTGTTGACCCGAATACGGCAGGTGTTGCAGACTCCCCGACCACAGCGAAAATCCCTGAATGCCAGGGTCGGGTCCATATTTTCATGAACGTACCGAAGCATGGAAAGAATTGTCATTGCTTTGGCGTAGGGCACTTCAAAGTCATCAATTCTTTTTTCTTTAGCTATAAATGAAGATCTTGAAACTTTTACATAAACCATATCATTTCGCATGATATTTCCCTATCAGTTGAGTTTTCGAATCGGTTTGTAGGCTAGTTCGATATCTTGATCCTTTTTCTTGACCAACGTGTGTTGGGGTGTTTCCAGTGCTTCAGGAAAGTCAGATCGGAAATGATGACCGCGTGTTTCTTTTCTGAACAAGGCCGAACGGATGGTTAACTCCGCCAGATCCAGCGTCATACCAACTTCAATGGCCGTGCGCCAATCCGTATTGAATATCCCGCCGGTAGCCACTTCCACCTTGGGCAGGCCGTTTTGTTTTAGATCCAAAATTTTATCGAGCACCAGATTCATTCCTTTTTCATTTCGGTTCGGCCCCATGTACCGATCCATGGCCTGTTTCATTTCTTTTCTGAGAACATTGGCACGGATGCCGTCTTTTTTCTTATCTCCAAATCCATTCCATTTTTGAAGCTCATTTTCAGCATCTTTTAGCGCAGAATCGCTATGGCTTTTCTTTTTGGCATATTCAGCGGCATACAACCCGGCTCTTCTTCCGAAAACCTGGGTCTCGGCCAGGGCATTTCCGGAAATTCGATTGGCCCCATGGATGTTGCTGGCATTTTCGCCGGCCGCATATAATCCCGCAGTTGTGGCTTTTGTAGTGACATCAATGTGCACGCCGCCAAGGGTGTAATGCACGGCCGGGGATGTTTCAAGACGTTCCTTACGCATGTCAATCCCCAACGATTTTAAATTGCGATCCGGAATTTTTATGAGGTCATCAATACATTTATCAATTTCTTCAGGACTTTTGGACGACAGGCTGGGATCGATATAGACGGCATTATGTTCGGTTCCGCGCCCCTCCTCGATCTCGGTAAACATCAGCCGCATCAATGTATCGCGCACCGGCAGCGGACCTTCGGGTAAAAATTCTTTGCCGGCCGTATTGACCAACCTAAAATCGAGCTTTTCTTTAGCCAGCAGGGTTTCATATTGAATTAATACCCCTCGCACCGATTCGGGATAAGCGAAGGCGGCCGGATAATACAATGCCATTTCCATATCGACGACATCCGCTCCCGCCTGATAGCCCAGAAAAACGCCATCACCCGTTGAATCCGGTGCCGTGTCGGTAAGACCCCATATTTCTTCGTAACCGCCACAGGCCAGAATAGTTGATTTTGCTCGAATGGCATAGAAACGTCCGTCTCTGAGGTTCAGACCAAACGCTCCGACCACTTCATTCTGGTCTTTCAGCAAGATTGAAACGCAAAAATCTTCTAAAATTTTCACGTTCGGGCGCCGTTTTATTTCCTTTTTCAGGCCATGAATAAGCCCAAATCCGCCTTTGGTCAGATAGAGATTCCGTGGATAAGATTGCCCTGGATGATGAACCTGGAAAAATCTTCCATCTTCGAGTTTTTTAAAGCTGACCCCGTATTTTTCTAAATCATAGACCCTTTCAACGATCTCATCTGCCAGAGTCCTCGCCAAATCTTCATCACAAAGATGCCGGCCGATTTTAATAATGTCCTCATAATGGACATCCTGGTTATCCCTCGAATCGCTGACGCCAAAGGATGCTTGCAATGAAGGATAGGCCAACGGGGTCAGACCGGAATTCGATATCGGTCCTTTACTTACAAGGCACACCTCCACCCCTTGGTTATCGGCCTCGATTGCGGCACGCACACCCGCACCTCCCCCGCCGATGACCAGCACGTCTGTTTTCAATACCTCGTAATTATCCATTATTTCTCCTTATTTTTTAAAACTTCTCTTCTCCCTGCGCGTACCGGAGCCGGGTTATCACAATTGACTCAGACGGCTCAAATTACCGCAAAAGCCTCAGAGAGCCTATCGGTGATAAACATGTACCCGGGGGAATGCGTGATCATGAAATCTACTTTTGCCTTCATCGCCACTGCCTGAGGGGTCACACCACAGCCCCAGAACACCGGGACTTCATCCTCCGGGATTTCGGGCTTCCAACCAAAGTCGGGTTTATTCAGATCGACACCTATTCCAGCGGGGTTGCCTACCTGAACCGGCGCACCATGGACCGCAGGAAACCTCGAGCAAATCTGAACCGCGCGGACAAGCTGATCCCGCTTAATCGGCCGCATACTGGTTGCCATCGGTCCCTCAAAAATACCTGCCGGCTTGCAGGGCATGTTCGTGAAGTATACCGACACAATCTCTTCGAGCTCGATATGTCGCAGTCGAATACCCGCCTGCAAGAGCGCCCACTCAAAAGAATAACTGCACCCGATCATAAAGGCCACCAGATCGTCGCGCCAGTGATTCGTGATCTGTTCCACCTCGTCGACACATTCCCCCTTCTCATATATTCTGTAACGCGGCAGATCAGTCCTTACATCCGCTCCCTCTGCCAGATCTCTCAGAAGATAATCCCCGGGTTCCGTAACTTCCAGAATCGGGCAGGGTTTGGGATTCCGCTGACAGAAGAGAAGAAAATCGAAAGCATTTTTTTCAGGCAGGATCACGAGATTGGCCTGAGCGTATCCGTCTGCACATCCTTCGGTCGTGCTGCTGAATTCACCCTTGCGGATGAACTTCCTGATTGCAGCCGGATGCAGATTTCTGATCTCGTCTTTATCCATGATTCTTGCTCCATTGGTTATTTAGGATAGAAAATTATAGCGAAATTTAATCCCCATTTTACCGATTTCTTTTTTCATGTCGTTGTAGAAATCCACATATTCCGATGAGGGGCGATGGGTGTCCATGTCGTACAATTCCTGGTATTTTTTTCCAAGGATTAAGGAATGATCCCCTTTGATATTATCCTCGTATTTTGATAAAAGCTCTTTGGCAATTTCATTGGCCTGCTTACGTGTCATCGCTGTTTTCTTTCCGGTTTCAGAAGAAATTGCCAGAGCGACCTCACCCGCAAACATCGGCTCGATCGGAGTCAGGTAATCAAGATTGATGGCCTTGGCGACCCCGCCGACTTCAATGACCGTTCCACCGGAAATGGTTGCCAGAACCCATGCGGTTGCTTCCTGAAAATAGCTTTCCGTCATGGGACCCCCGGCCGTATACAAAAGGCTGAGTACCGGCCAATGACTATTTCTGCTGCATGCCTGACTGTGCAAAGCGAAAACCCAAATTAAATCGCGTCCGGTTCCGCACTGATACTTGAAATGGGTTTGAAAGGGATGCTGGAAAGCCGAGCGATGCACCATTAGACCCTGCATATGATAGGCCGTAAGCCCGACGAGTAATCCTTCAGGTCCTCCAAACCAGCCACCCAGCACTGGACCGGTTTCTCCCAAACTGTTGCCGCCCCAGGCTTTAAGATAGACGGCCTTGCTCAGCAAATCGTAGTTGACTTTCATTTCCGCGATGGCGCCGAGTTCCCAAATATCCGACGTTCGCATTCCAAAGTGGCTCGCGCCAATGGTGGCGGCAGCTGAACCGGAAGTCGCAATACCGTTCATAATGGGCAGACCGGGTCTTCCCACACGCCGGCAGGCCTCTCTGACGAGCTGAACATTTCTGATGCTGGCTTCCATTTCCATCGGACTGCCTGCCACGGTCCGCTCGCCATCCATAAACGTCAAACCGGGCGTCGTCATTCCGTTGGAAATGGGGATTTCTGCAAAGCCCCTTGCCACCCTGAACAGGATGTCTTCGGTGGAGACCGGAGCGCCGGCCGCGCCAAGAGATAGAAAAGGCCTTTCGGTACTCTCGGGCTTTCTGGATTTCAAAAAACTGCGCTCGTTGCCTTCACCCAACCAGACGCCCGAGTTCGCACCGGCCAGCGCATCCTGAATTTCATTTTCTGAAAACAGGATCCTGCGTTCACTGGTGGTGCAATACGTCCCCACATGGGTATAAAATTCAACCGCCGCTTTCCAAACCCGATCTGCAAGGTCATCATCAGAAGGAATCGGATTCTCCGGATCATATTTTATCTCATACTTATCGACGACCCGGGCGATTTCAGGCACGAGAATTTCCATATCAAATTCATTTTCCGAGCAAATGGGTCCTGTCATTGCTCTTTTAACAACTTCCGATAAACTAATCATAGCTACACCCCTTTCTTTATCTATACGTTCATCTGCATTAGTCAGCCATCATACTCACGCAAAGCTTGGCAGCTTCGGCGGCATCATTTGCATATCCGTCGGCACCAATCTCGTCAGCCCATTCCTGATTCACCGGACCGCCGCCAACAATGACCTTGAATTTATCTCTCAAATTCCGTGCTTCAAGATGCTCGATCAGCGCTTTTTGGTAAGGCATGGTTGTCGTCAATAGTGCAGACGCACCGATGATATCGGCATCAAACTCCTTGGCAGCATCGATGAGCTTTGATGGAGAGGCATCAATGCCCACATCCATGATTTCAAAACCCACCGTTTTCAGAAAAGCAACCACAATATTTTTCCCGAGATCATGCATATCGCCCTGTACGGTACCCATCACGATTCGACCGACTTTTTTCTGAGCGAGCTGACCTTCAGCCAATTTGGGTTCTAATTTCGTAACCGCCACTTTCCAGGCATCTGCGGCCCTTATCATTTCAGGAAGAAAGGCCTCGCCACTCTCAAATTTTTCCCCCACCTCCTTCATGATATCGGTCATCTGATCGATAAGATCCAAAGGAGACACATTCTCCGAAAGTCCGTCTTCTACCACCTTGACCAGACCTTCTTTGTTTCCGCTAATAATACATTCTCTCAATTTGGCGTTAATTTCTTCTGCACTCATAAGTTCCTCCATTGTATTCTATTTTTCTAAGGTTTTCGGAAAAGCTGCCGCATAAACTTTCGGCATCGGGGTATTACAGGCCGGCTGACGGGTTCGGCCTTTCATTTAATAAAACATCACAATATCAATAGATCGCGGCGACAAATGGCTGCAGAGAAAAGCCCGCCGAAATCACTTTCTGATCTTTTAAATCCCTTTCAGCCGTCTCTGCAATGACCTTATCAAAAGCCGGATTGGTGTTCCACAGCGGCACCTCCCTCTTTACGGCCCTTTCAATATCCGCGGCGGTCACATAATCCATCGGGTAATCCAAACTTAGGAGTTCATGGATGTTGTTCTTGGCATACTCGATGGATTTTTGATAGGCACTTATATAATCCCGTACCAGATCCGATCGATCGTTTAAGATCGAGCGCCGCACATAAAGTAAATGGGCCCAATTGGACGGTTTAATGACTTTTGGACAATCAACAAGGATATGCCAATTAAACACCCTTTCCACGTAACTGATCCACGGTTCCCACAGCATGGCCGCATGAATTTCATTATTGGCAATGGCCTCGATAAATTTTGCCGGAGTGACCAAAGCAACGATCTTCACATTCTCCAACGACACCCCGGCGTTCGTTAAAACATGTCGAACAATACTATCCGGACAGGTGCGAAACTTGTTGATCGCAATAACCTTGCCGTCCAGTGCTTCGACGCCTTGAATGGATTCCGGCGCGATCAGGTAAAACGGGGGAAAATTGGAATTTGACGTACCCACAACCGCGTACGCGTCGGTTCTCTCCAAAGCCGCCATCAAAGGGGGCGTGCCACACGTTCCCATGTCAAAGGTACCCTTTACCAATTCTTCGGTATAATCGGCCCCCGTCAGGTTTTCAAACAGGGTCAGCGCGCTGCCCGCAACATGAAAAATGCCCTTGGCCTGGCCTAAAAAGACACCCATGTTATAAACTCCTCTAGGCGAGCAGCCCCATATCAATTTCATAAATAAATCCATTCACTACGATGGTAGATAAGTTATGTCTTTTTCAGAAAACGGTTAATCCGGAATTCTTTCTTCATTAACCTTAATCTTATCTTGATCCTTTTTAAGAAGTATCCATTTCCGAAAGGAATTGTCGCTTTGGGGGTAATCTACTCTGCGATGCTGACCGCGGGTCTCTTTTCTTCGCAGAGCCGCTTCGGCAATCAACCTTCCCGTTAGGCCCAGGTTTCTGATTTCCAGAGTTCTAATGAAATCCTCAACGGTCTCCACCTTTATCTTGAAGATCTCTTCTGCCACCAGGTGTTCAAACCGTTTTATGGCTGCAAGCAACCCGTTTTCTTCCCTCTCGCAGGCCATATATTGACCTGCGATCTCTTTGATTTCGTTTTTGACAGTATCTGCCGGCCTGCCTTTTCTTTTAATCTTAATTTTATTGACTTCCTTAAGTTTGGCTTTTAGATGCGCCGGCGACGGTTCTTTTCGATCTGCGCCTAAAGCTGTTTTGGCTGCATTCATCCCCGCCCTAAAACCGAAAACGGCACAGGCGGTAAGATAGGTGCCGACTCTGTCGGCGCCGTACAGCCCACCGGCATTTTCTCCGGCCGCAAACAAATTGCCAATCTGAGTTTGGCTGTCGGCATTGATGCGGACGCCGCCCAAAAAGGTGTGAACCGCCGGAGAAATCCACTCAAATCTCTCCTGGCGATAATCGACGCCGCAACCTTGCAATCTTTGCAAAATACCCAGGTGATGAACCTGTTCAAGCGCATCATATTCTTCTGCGGAAATTCCGGTGGCATCCATGAAAACAGGCCCGCGCCCGTCCTTTATCTCCTTGTAAAGGCCGTAGACAAGATCAGACCGCTTTACCAATTCCTTTCTTTGCGGGTCGTTTTTCTCCATAAACCGTTCACCGGCCGCATTGAAAAATTTCGCCCCCCGGCCTGTTAAAGGCTTAATGCCGCCCGCTGACAGGGGAACCCCGCCGGGTGCGGGCATTACCGAAAACTCAACAAATTCCATGTTAATAAATTCCAAACCGGCCTTCCAGCCCAGCCAATATCCATCACCGGTTGTTTTATAAGACGCCGTCGCAAACGGGTATAGGTCGGTGGCGCTGCCGGCTGCCAGGATGATGGATTTTGCCAGAAACAACACAATTTTCCCGTCATTCACCTGAACAGCCAAACACGCATTTACGGAATCACCCTCCACAAAAAGCTCAAGTGCCATCGTGTTTTCGTGGAAATTAACGCCACGATGCAAGGCTTCTTTTCTTAAAGCAAGCGAAAACGCCGGTCCGCCCCCGTGAACGGAAGGTGTTCGGGGACATTTCTGCCCCAGCTCTTTATAAACCTTGATTTTACCATCGGGCGTTCGCGCAAAGGGAACCCCGAAAATAGACAGTTTATCAACCGCAAGATTCCCATCGGCAACTAGAACCCGGGCCAGCTCTTGAACGTTTAGAAATTCCCCGCCCTCGATGGTTTCTGCAAAAAAAGTTTCTTGGCTGTCATCAGGGTGAAAAATCGCAGCGGTTTCTCCATCCGAAGTCGGTGTCGAGCCGCTGAATCCCACCCTGCCCTTGTCGATCAGATCAACGTCGACACCGTATTTTGCCGCCTCGATCGCTGCGCTAACGCCTGCAGCAGCCCCACCGATGACCAAAACGTCGCTTTTAAAGATTTCAGCCACTTCCATGTTTTGAGATATATTCATGGTTTTTATCGCTTCAATCTGCGGACCTTAATCGCGCTTTTGGGGCAGGTTTGCGAGCAGATGAAACATTCAATGCAGTCCCTGGCGCGCACCGGATAAATTTTGTCTTCCTTATGCTTTAATTCAAACACGAAGCGGCCACATATGAAGATGCATTTGCCGCATAGATTGCATTTCTTATGTTCGATTTTAGGTGCCAATTTCTATCAACGTTAAGTCCGTTTTCGGCTCTGATAAGCGGCTGTCTCATAGACTTCCGGATTAACCGTGTTGGGAGCTTTCTCGCCTTTTAATAAAGCGAGCGCATTGGTTGCCGCCATTGTTGCCATTTTATCGCGGGTTTGGCGTGAAGCACTTGCCAGGTGTGGCATAAGTGCAACATTGTCACATTCTACCAGACCATCGGCCATCTGAGGCTCGTTTTCATAAACATCCAGCCCGGCACCTGCGATTTGGTTCTGTTTAAGTGCATTCACAAGCGCGGCCTCATCAATCGCAGGACCCCTGGAGGTATTGATCAGACAGGCCGTCGGTTTCATGAGATTTAACTCGCGGGAGCCAATTATATGGCGTGTCTCGGGCGTAAGATTGACATGCAGGGTAACGAAATCACTTTCCCGCAAAAGATCCGGCAGCTCCCGGTAGGCGACGCCTTCGGTCTTTTCGATAAATTCTCTTAAAGGAGGATCGTAGGCCACGACGCGCATGTTAAAGCCTTTTGATCTTTGCCATACTGCCTGTCCAATTCGACCAAATCCTACAATCCCCAAAGTCTTAGGCTCGCCGGACCCTCCAGGGCTGACATCGCCACCCAGCAGCAATTTAGGGCCCCAAATCTTGTAGCGCCCGGCTGTCATATAGTCATGTCCCTGGACAATATTGCGGGCCACTGCCATAATTAACGCCCAGGCCATATCGGCGGTGGTGTCGGTCAAAACCCCGGGGGTGTTGGTTACCGGCAGACCCAGATCGGTGGCGGCTTCAAGGTCGATGTTGTTAAAGCCGACAGCGTATTGTGCAACACCCAAAAGCCGAGGATTGGCCTCCATGATTTCCCGGTCAATCGGCTCTGTCAGCAGTGAAAGCAATAGATCCGCCTGTTTGATTCCCTTGATGACCTCCTTTTTATCAGGTCCTGCATCATCCGGACCCGGCCAAATATCAATCTCTGCTTCCTTCCGCAGGATGTCGAGACCCGCTTCGGGTATTAACCGAGATACAAAGATTTTCATGGTTATGGCGCCTTCCTTATGATTTTAGATGAGATTAACTGAGATACTCGCCGGTATTAATATATTTGCCAAAGCCCTCATTGTCTTTGGATGCCGCCTCTATTCGCCGAAGGCCCTCTTTCAAGGATTCCATGTCCGTGGCCGTTGAAAGCCTCAAATAATGCTTGCCTTCGCTGCCAATCGCTCCGAAGGAACGTCGGTCCATGGTGGCGACACCGTGATGGTAAAGCGCAAACATTTGGAACAATGTCGCAGGGCTTGTTTTCTGCTTTTTTTCATCGGGCAACTGCTCATAAGCCGCCAAAACCCCGAGCGTTTCACAGACTCCGGAAATGTTTGGGAATACGTAAAAGGCACCTTCGGGTTTATTACAGTGGATGCCTTCTATCTGATTGAGACCTTCAACCACAACATCCCTGCGCTTTTCAAACTCTGCGACCATGGCCCGCACAATTTTTTCATTCTCCTTGTTTTCAATCGCAGCCCGGCCGGCCTCTTGAATAAAAGGTGGCGTGCAGGAAATGATATTGATATTCATCTGCCGAAAAACCATGGCTTCTTCAACAGTGGGCAAAACGGCGTATCCCAGCCGCCAGCCCGTCATGGCGTAAGACTTGGAATGACCGCTGGCCAGGATCGTATGTTCGGCCATACCGGGGATCGAAAGCAGGCTCTGATGTTGATGGCCGTCAAAAAGGATGTGCTCGTAAATTTCGTCGGCATAAATCCGGATATTCGGATCGGCCTTTTCTTTAACCAACTGCGCAATACCCTCAAGATCTTCACGGGTCAACACGCCACCCGTTGGATTTGAAGGCGAATTCAGGATGAGCACCTTCGTTTTAGGGGAAATCAAGCTCTCCAGGTCATCGGCATCAAATCGAAATCCTTTATCCTCTTCCAGGTGTAAGGGTACGGGCACGGCGCCCAGAAAGGTAACCCAGGATTCATAAATGGGAAAACCCGGGCTGGGGTAGATGACCTCATCCCCCGGATTTACATAGGCCATAATCGTATAAGAAATCGCAGGCTTTCCACCGGTGGTAACCACAATCTGTTGGGGATCGACCTTCACCCCCCGCGATTGATAGACTTGACGGGCAATGCTCTCGCGCAGGGGCAAAATGCCCTGGGGATTGGTGTAGTGGGAGTTGCCGTTGTTAATATGCTCAATGGCTGTCCGGTTGATGTTTTCGGCACTATCAAAATCGGGTTCGCCTAAATTCAGTTTGATAACCTTGATGCCTGACTGCTCGCAGCGCGCAATGTCGTCCCCCAGCTTAAAGGCATTCTCCGTACCCAGTAATTGAATCCGATCGGCGAAAGAAATCATATCATCTCCTCTTTGCATTCAACGCCGCAATGTCTCGGCATTACCATCGACTGGCGGGTTGATTAAAAAATTGCGGCCTCATAAAACTGCTCATCTAAAGGCGCTAACCGTAAAATGTTCCGATTAAAAAGAAGGGGGCGTGATCGCCCAGATAGCCCGCATTTCCACCTTCCCTATGTTTTCCCAGCGATGCGGGATTGAACTGTCAATGTAGATGCTATCGCCTTCTTCCAGAACGACAACCTGGTCCCCGATGAATCCCTTCATTTTACCCTCCAGGATGACACCACACTCTTGGCCTTTATGATTAAAAAAATTGCTTATTTTAGCACCCACGGGAAAGCGCACCGTGATAAACTCAATTTTTCTCTGAAGATCAGGAGACAGCAACTCATATTCTGCCTCGCTCCGCGGAAGAATGAGTTTTTTGCGATCACCTCGACGGACGATAGACACACTTTTCCCATTCGCCAAGTTTTCTCCCCAATCTGAATTCTCATCTTTTTTCTTCCTGGATGCCTTCGCGGAAACACCGTTGCCGCTATTTTCCAATTCAAAGAATAGCTCGGATGTTGCGATTCCTAATGCATGGGTTATCCTTTCGAGGGTAATCACCGTGGGTACGGATATATTCCGTTCGACCTGACTTAAGAGGCTTTTGGATACCTCCGACTTGCGAGATAAGTCTTCAAGGGTCATTTCTCTTTGAAGTCTAAGATCCTTAAGTTTATCGCCTATATTCATTTTGGATGGCCTCCTGCTATAATCGAATTTTCGATATATAGAAATTCCATATATCGAATACGACAGTCCCCAATTGATTGTCAAGGGCTTTTTTAAAAAAAATTAAGCTCCCTGAATTCACAAACAAACTTCTGGTTATGCCTTATATGGTTATGCCTTATATATTCTAAAAATTCGGTCATACCCTATCGGAAGTCTCAATGGAACAGTGGGATCGAGAATGGCGCACAAGAAATTGTGGCGATTGGATTCATTGGAATAATTTTAAGGAGGCAAAAAAATGCGTAAAGAATGAACTAAGAACCAAAATTTGAAAAAAACATTGACTTTTCGATTTCGATATAGTGTGAATTTAATCGCGATTCAAATTTTATGCTCAAGTTTCGCACATTCTCAAGAAAAAGTAGAAGAGAAACAGGCGCTAACTACAGACAGACGGTTCTCAAACACATTTTTAGCAGGAAGGGCCTCGATTCTACAGGAGAGGGGGCGATCATCATGATTTGCTGAAATGAATTAGAGGAAGACGGGTCAGAAAAAATTATAAACCACCAGTGGACAGGTAAGGAGGAAACAATGAATAGGATAGTTGTTAAAGTCATATTATTGACCGTTCTCGGTTTATTTTTAGTTACGGGTTTTGCGATCGGTGCTGAAAAGCCAATAAAAATTGGGATTGTTTGGCCGTTCACCGGCCCGATTGCAGCCTCGGGCGCTTATCTTAGAGCAGGGGTTCAGATTGGCGTGGACAAGATAAATGCCGAGGGGGGAATTTTGGGCAGGCCGGTGAAACTGTTTATCGAAGATGGTGCAAATGATCCGGCGCAATCAGTCAGTGCTGCGGAGAAACTCATCACAAGAGATAAGATCGACGTTTTTATGGGGGCTTGGGGCAGTTCGCCGACCCTTGCTGTCAGTGCAAGTGTGACCAAGAAATATGGTGTGCCGCATCTATCCGCCACAGCCAGCTCCACCAAAGTAACAATGCAAAACGGCAAAAGACCCAACAAATGGTTGTTTCGGATTAGTCCCAACAGCCGTATGGAAGCTGAAGGCCTTGAGCGGGTACTTGTCCCTAAAATGGGCTTCACCAAAATTGCTTTCTTGCCGGTGAACAACGACTGGGGTCGCGGTGCAGCTAAGGAGTTTGCAACAGTTGTTAAACGATCAGGCGGAAAGGTTGTCATGACCGAAGTGATCAACCAGGACGCAACCGATTTCTTGACCCAATTAACAAAAATCAAGAATTCGGACGCCGACTCAATTATCATCACCACAGATATGGCTCAAATTTCCCTGGTCTTAAAACAGTTTAAACAGCTGGGAATGACACAGAAGATCCTAACAACCGGTGGCAGTGGGCTGCCCGAGGGATTGGTGCAACTCACCGGAAAAGAGGCCGCAGAAGGCGTATATAACCTTCTATTCTTTGCGCCATGGTTTCCAGAGTTGACAAAAATACCAGACGAGGCAAAAGCATTTGTCAACGAGTACAAGAAAAGGGGAAATCCAGTTAAAGGATTTGGTGAGTGCTATCGCGGATATGACGGTCTGAAAGCGATTAAGGCGGCTTTGGAGATTGCCGGTACCACAGACAAGCAGAAGGTTAGAGAAGCCTTCCAAAAAGTGGACATCTGGGGCCTGACTGGTCATATAAAATTCGATGACTTCGGGCAGAGCAAACCATCCATGTATATCATTCAAGTGAAGAATGGCAAGCCTTTTATCCCGGATTTTATGAAAAATTAATCTTCACCATATTTGTCGTGTAACCTGTTTTGATTGACATTGTGCCATTTTGGAAACCGCTTCATATGAGCGATGTGTGAAATTGACACTGCTTGATTCACTCTATTCGGAGGATTCGACAATTTTAGCAGAGTAAATATGAAGCGCCAAAATGGGCAATCAAAATCGAAAAACAGGAGAACGGATATGTTTCGAATATCCTTTCTTTTGAATTTGAAAATCGGATAGAATCCAATTTTACGGCAAGAGGCATTTTAGAGACTTCGCTTTATCTGGCATTTAATGCCGATTAAAAACGGGGTGTGTTTGCCCGTTAGCGCCTGAACCACGGTGTAACCGTCCTGTGCAAAACGGGTAACAATATCTGTATCGGTTGGGGAATACGATGACATTCGTTCAGTTTTTGATCAATGGGTTAATCATCGGTGGGGCCTATGCTTTAATCGGGCTCGGGCTTACCCTTATTTTTGGTATCATGAACGTCGTTAACTTTGCCCACGGCGAAATGTATATGCTCGGGGCCTATTTTCTCTTTACTTTCTTTACCTTACTCGACATCAATTTCTACCTGAGTATGCTGCTTGCCATCGGTTCCGTCATGGTCATCGGGTTTATTTTTGAGAAAGGAATTCTAAAGCATATAAGGGAACGATCGATCGAAACCAAGATGTTGGCCATGATCGGGCTTTCTATGTTTTTCCAAAATATGGCGATGTTGATATGGTCCCCTGTGCCAGAATCAATCAAAACCCCCTTTGCGCTCAAAGCTTATGTGGCGGGAGGTCTTTACTTTTTACCACAAAGGATACTCGTAATTTGTGCAGCCTTTTTTCTTCTTTTTCTGACGCACTTGCTATTTAAGAAGACAAAGGTTGGAAAGGCGATGCGAGCAACGTTTCTTGATCATGACACCGCTTCACTCATGGGGATAAATAGCGACCATATCTATGCCATTACTTTTACTTTGGGGGCGGGATTGGCCGCGGCTTCCGGCACGCTGTTGGGGCCCGTATTTACAGTACACCCCTATGTGGGAAATCTGGTGAACCTCAAAGCGTTTGTTATTGTCATCATTGGAGGACTCGGAAGTTTCACCGGAGCGGTTGCAGCTGGTTTTCTTCTTGGCGTTTCCGAGAGTTTGGGTGCCGCTTATATCTCCTCAGGATATCAAGACGCGGTGGGTTTTGTGCTATTGATCATTATCCTGATTTTCAAGCCGACCGGTCTTTTTGGCAAAATTGGAATAAAACGATGAAACAAGACAAGACCTTGGCTCTGATTGTTCTCGCAGGAGCGCTTATATACCCGTTGATAACCACGGATCCGTACTTTATGCACATGGGCATCCTCATCGGCATCTATGCCATAGGAGCAATCAGCGTTAATTTGTTGCTGGGTTTTGCAGGGCAATTATCACTCGGGCATGCTGTTTTTTTTGGGATGGGGGCATATGCTTCGTCCCTGTTGCACCTGAGTCTGGGGATGACCGTTTGGTTCGGAATGCTTTTTGCGCTGCTTGTTTCTGGCCTTCTGGGTTATGTCGTGGCCAAGTTGGCTTTGAAACTCAGGGGAGCCTATTTTGTTATCTTGACCATCGGTGTGGCGGAAGTCATAAAACTCGTTGGTTTAAATTGGGTGAGCCTTACCAAAGGCCCCATGGGACTAACCGATATCGGGCCGCCGATAATCCGTTTGGCTTCGCTGGGCGCAATCGATTTTAGTGATAAGGTCCCATTTTATTATCTTGTCTTGCTGTTTGTCTGTTTATGTTTTTTTCTCCAAAAC
>PVMK01171964.1_pt1 | contig 55883 bp, 52 predicted proteins | sample 1853481 | NCBI WGS metagenome assembly PVMK01 (sample SAMN08533507, study PRJNA380276) | Marine sediment metagenome, whole genome shotgun sequencing project.
TTCGGCTACGTCCTTCCACGGCACGGCAACTGGTTTCGGTTGCCCGCAGACTGGCCGATCTTCCTGTGTTGTCTGCCCGTTTCGCTTCCGGTGACCTTTCTCTCGACCAGGTCGATGCGATTTCTCGTATGGCCACTGCTGACACCGAAGCCGGGCTGATCGAAGAGGCTCTCGGGTTGTCCAACGCTCTGCTGGACCGCAAAGCCCGGAGGGCGAACCCTCCTTCTGTTTCAGATGAGCAGGAGGCTCACCGGGTGCGTGCCCTGTGGATACAACGTCAGTTGGATGGTTCCTCAGGGAGACTGACTGCTCATCTACCCAACGCCGAGTTGGAAATAGTGGAAACCGCTATCCGCGACAAAGCCGACAAGATCGGCCCTAATCTTGAAACCGGTGTCTTCGACGCCTACTCCCAGCGGATGGCGGATGGGTTGGTGGAAGTGTGTGCCACTACCGGAGACCAAACAGTTGCTCCGCCTCAGATCACCGTTCACGCCGACCTGGAAGCTCTGATCACAGAGGATGGTGGTGTCACCGAACTCGGTAGTGGTGCTCTCATCCCCAACGAGACAGCAAGACGACTCTCCTGTGACTGTGTTGTTGAAACGGTGGTCACCGACGGTTCTCAGATGATCGGTGTCGGTCGTAACTCACGGACTGTTCCGGGATGGTTACGACGGTTGGTTCATCATCGTGACGGAGGAACCTGTGTGTTCCCCGGATGTGACAACACCAACTGGCTTCAAGTTCACCATATTGTCCACTGGTCGAAAGGCGGACCCACCGATTTGGACAATCTGATCCTGTTATGCGGGTTTCACCACCGGTTTGTTCACGAACAAGGCTGGTCTATCACCACAGGTCCCGGTGGGGTCTTCCAGTTTCGAAAACCCGACCGGACTCTCTACCCGCCACCCAAACCAGACCTACATCCCAGACTCGCCGTCCTCCTCCAACCCGCAGAACCCCGACCTACATAGGGGCCGCCCCCGCTAGGGGCGGCACCGCCCCCGCTTTCGACACTCACCAGCAGCTAGCCCACTGCCTTCTTGTACTGACGCACGGACAGCGGTGCGAAGACAGCAATGATGACCACGATCCAGGCGAAGGATTGGAGGATCAGTGTCCCCTGGTCGAGACCAAGTAACCCGAGGGCCTCTTCGGGGATCATCAGAGAGCGCACCGTGTTGGCCACGATGGTGACCGGCTGAACCTCGGCGAAAGTCTGAAGCCAGTCGGGCATCGAGGATGTCGGCACAAAGATCGAGGAAGCGAACACCAGCGGGAATATGGGAAGAAAGCCGGCCGACTGGGCCGCCTCTGGTGTCTTCACCGCAAGGCCAATTGCTGCCATCACCCACGAGAACGAATAGCCAAACAGCAGCGCCACTGCGAAACCGAGAGCCATTTTCCAGAATCCCTGCTCGAATCTCCATCCCATCAGATACCCGACAACGAGCATCAGGCTGAAGACAAAGCTGTTTCGAACCAGATCGGCCAGAGTTCTGCCAGTGAGCACGGCAGACCTGGCCATGGGCAGCGAGCGAAATCGGTCGATCACCCCGGCTCCCAGATCCTCGGTGAGCCCCAAAGCAGTGGCGGTCGCCCCGAAGGCTGCCGACTGAATCAGGATGCCGGGGATCAGCCAGTTGATGTACTGATCTGGTCCGACGGGTATCCCGGTGGTTATGGCTCCGCCAAACACATAGTTGAAGAGCAGCAGGAACATCACCGGCTGCACGGTGGAGAACAGGAGCAACTGCGGGATACGGATGAAGCGAAGCACGTTTCGCCGTGTGATAACCGCGGTGTGTATCACCGCGCTCCGCAGCGGAACCCGGCTTCTTGGTCTGATGTTCGTCGTCACACTCAACCCCTACGACGGGATCTAGCCGAAACCGGCCGGGTTTCGTCTTCTGCCTTGTGGCCGGTGAGTGTGAGAAACACGTCGTTGAGTGTTGGCTTTCTCAAGGCGATGTCCCTCGGCTCTATTGCCGCCGAGTCCAGTTCACGGACCACTGCTGTCAGGGTCTTCGATCCGTTCGGAGCGGGGATGGAAAGGGAGCCTCCCTCCGCCTTTGGCTCCTCCCCGGCAACTCGAGTGAGGAACTCGACGGCGAGTGCCCGGTCATCGTTGTGGACATGGATCTCCACTACGTCACCACCAAGTGTGGCTTTGAGCTCGTCCGACGTCCCCTCGGCTATCAGTTTGCCTTGGTCGATTACACCTATGCGGTCGGCGAGACGATCCGCCTCCTCCAGGTATTGGGTGGTGAGGAGCAAAGTGGTGCCACCATCCACCATCTCTTCGATGAGATCCCAGAGCGCAATCCTGCTGGCAGGATCGATCCCGGTCGTCGGCTCATCGAGAAAGAGGACCTCCGGTCTACCCACCATCGATGCGGCGAGGTCGAGTTTGCGACGCATCCCTCCTGAGTATGTCTTGACCTGAATGTCAGCGACCTCGGCGAGGTTTATGCGATCGAGGACCTCATCGGCGCGGGATCTGGTCTCTTCCCTGCTCAGATTGTAGAGACGACCCACCATTTCGACGTTCTCCCGTCCCGTCTGGTGCTCATCCACCGCGGCGAACTGACCGGCCAGCCCGACTTTTCGACGTACCCCGACAGGGTCGGTGATGAGGTCGACCCCGGCCACCAACGCAGACCCCGAGTCAGGGGTGAGAAGGGTCGTCAGCACTCGAATCAGCGTGGTTTTACCTGCGCCATTGGGTCCGAGGAGGCCGTAGACGATCCCCTCTTCGAACTGGATGCTCACACCGTCCAAGGCGTGTGTGTCGCCGAAGTGTTTGACGATGTTCTGAGCTTCGACGGCGTTCACGAACGGTTGATGGTAATGCCTTGTTCCCCTATGTCCTTCGTTCGGCGGCCAGTCGAAACAGGTGGCGGGCTCCTTCGTCGAGGGACTCGAAACGTGTGTCCTGAGTCTGTCCCCGAAGCCAGCGGATGTAGATCTGTTGAAGAACCACTCCGAGCTTCCAAGCTCCGAAGACGAGATACCACTCGATAGACGAGAGATCCCTGCCGGATAGCTCGCCATAACGGAGTACAGCCGTCTTTCGATCCAGCCAGCCGGGTGCGGTCGTCGGCATCATGCCGAGAGCATCGGACGCCTCGCCCGGATCGAACCAGGAGCCCATGAGGGTGCCGAGGTCGGCGAGAGGGTCCCCCCGAGTGGCCATGTCCCAGTCGTAGACGGCGGTGCATCTTCCCGGGTCGTCTGTGGCCACTGCCATGTTGTCGAGTCGCCAGTCATTGTGTAGCAAGGTGACCTCGGTCGACTTGGGAACCTCGGCGATCAACCAGGCGGCAAGCTCGTTTGCCTGTTCGTTGTCCTCGTGTTTGGCCCGTTCCCACCTTTCTGTCCACCCCTCGACCTGACGGCTGAGGAAGCCTTCGGGATGACCGAGATCGCCCAAATCGCACTCCTGGGGATTGGCCGAATGGAACTCGGCGAGAGTGTCGACAACCACTTCGGACAGTGCCCGATTGGCTGCCTCGTTTCCGCCCCCGCCAAATCGAGCGGGTATCTCGTCGCGAACCACCACACCGGACAGACGCTCCATCAGGAAGAAAGGGCTTCCGATCACTGAGCCCTCGTCACAAAAGGCCACGGCTCGTGGTGCCTTGTCGAACACGCGCCACAGCCTGGAAAGGACGCGGTACTCGCGACCCATGTCATGGGACTTGGCCGCCACAGGCCCCAGTGGTGGTCGTCGAAGTACCAGTTCGGTGCCGTCGGGGAAGCTGAGGAGATAGGTCAGGTTTGCCTTGCCTCCGCCAAATTGGCTCACCTCAGGTGTTCCCCGTGGTAGCTCGGCCGCCGTCTCCATCCACGAGACGACCGCGTCGATGTCGAACTGCTCGTCCGGTCGCACAGCGATGAGATCGGTCACATGAGTGAGGTTATCCCCACAGGTCAGGTCGCCGATACGTATACCCTGCCGCGGTCTTGTTCGAGGAGGATATGAGCACGCCATTTGAGATCTCCGACCGCTTCACCGACCAATGGGCCGATCTTTCCCCTGTCGATGCAACGTCACATGGCGTCGCCGGACGTGATCATCTCTGCACCGACTATTCACCGGATGGCGAGGAGATGCGGGCCGATCTGTATAGGTCGACCAGACAGCAGCTGAGCGGGCATCTCGACCACTCCGACCTTGTCCACGCCATGGCCTCGAAGGTGATCGTCGGCTGGCTCGACTCGCGCATCTCGGACTACGACAGCCGTAAATGGGCCCGTGACATCAACCATATTTCCGGACCCTTCCAAGACATGCGTGACTCTTTTGACGTGATGCCCAGAGCATCGGGGGGATGATTGGGACTCGATTTGCGCCCGTCTCAACGGGTTCGCCGGGATGCTGGCGGGTTATCGAACGTCCCTGGCTGTCGGCGTTGAAGCCGGTGACACGGTCGCGGTTCGTCAGGCTGAGTCCCTATTGGAACAGGTTGAGGCATCGGCCTCAGAAGAATCACGATTCCTCAGATTTCCTGACGAGGCCGACTCGGTGGGCATCGACTCCGGGCGGGTGACCGAAGCCGTGGACGCTGCCAGAGTGGCGTGCGGCGATTTCGCCAAATGGCTGCGTCATTCCTATCTCCCTGCGGCGAACCCGCAGGATGCCGTCGGCAAGGAGCGGTATCTGCAGGGTGCAGACCGTTTTCTGGGGATGGCACTAGACCCCCACGAGACCTATGACTGGGGATGGTCGGAAGTGCACCGACTCCGCTCGGAGATGGGGGTCACGGCCGCCGAGATCGATCCCGACCTCACTGTCGAGCAGATCGTTCATCTTCTCGATACCGATCCTGACCGTTCGGCGGGGACTCGGCAGGAGTTCGTTGACTTTGTCTTCGACATCCAAAAGCAAGCGATTGACCAGCTTGCCGGCGAGCATTTCGAGGTTCCGGACGAAATGAGATCGATCTCTGTCAACATCGCCCCGCCAGGCGGGAGTCTCGGCGCCTGGTACGTGGGTCCGTCCGAGGACTTCAGCCGGCCCGGCTCCATCTGGTACGCGCCAGGTGAGAGGGAGCGAATCCCGTACTGGCAGGAGGTGTCAACGGCGTATCACGAAGGTTTTCCTGGCCACCACCTACAGGTGGCGACCGCCGTTCATGAGCGCGAGAAGCTTTCCCGTTTTCAACGCAGCGTTGTCTGGTACTCGGGGGCGGGGGAAGGTTGGGCTCTCTATGCCGAGCGGCTGATGGATGAGCTCGGGTTCTTCGAGAAGCCCGAGTATCGATTGGGGCTGCTGTCGAGCCAGCTCTTCCGTGCCACCAGGGTGGTCGTGGACATCGGGACCCAGCTTGAGCTTCGTATCCCCGACCACGCTCCCCTTCACCCGGGCGAGAAGTGGGACTATTCAACCGCGGTGGACTACATGGAGAAGGTCGGTCTCAATGCCCGTGACATTGCGGAGTCCGAGGTCAAGCGATACCTGGGTTGGGTCGGGCAGGCAATCTCCTACAAGGTGGGGGAGCGGGAAATCCTGAAGATCCGCGATGAGGCAAGGGCGCGAGACGGTTCGGCATTCGATCGGAAGACATTTCATAGTCAGCTGTTGGAGGCAGGTGCGATACGACTCGATCTACTGCGAGAGGTCATGCTTTGAAGAAGAAGATATTCGACATGGGCGACATCGAGCTTCGGGATGCCTACAAACTGCTCTCCGGTGTGGTGGTTCCCCGACCCATCGGCTGGATAGGGACGAGACGCGATGACGACAGTTTCAATCTGGCTCCGTTCTCGTTCTTCAACGTGGTCTCAGTCAACCCGCCCACGGTGCTCTTCTCCGGAGGACGTCACCCCGATCGCCCCAAGGACTCAGTGGCCTTCTCGGAGAAGACCGGCGAATTCACCGTGAACATCGTCTCGGAGGATGTCGCCGATGCGATGAACGTGACATCGGGTTCTTTCACGTCCGACGATGACGAGTTCGCCATCGCCGGGCTGACCGCCGTTGTCGGTACCAAAGTGAACGCGCCGATGGTGGTGGAGTCCCCTGCCAATCTCGAGTGCCGTGTGGTCGACATCCTCGATCTGGGCACCGAGGGAGCTTCCCGAATTGTGATCGGACAGGTCGTGGCGATGCATATCTGGGAAGACGCTCTCGACGGCACCCGCATAGACAACGACGTGCTGGCAGCTATCGGCAGGATGGCGGGAAACACCTACATCAATACTCGTGACACCTTCGAGCTGACCCGGCCGGGCTAGCTCACTTGCAGCCGTTGACAATGAGGCTCGGGTAGGGGTTGACGGCGTCTCCGCTGTTCGGAAACATCCCGAAGTGAAGGTGAGGGCTTGTTCCCTGGGCGTTCCCGCTGCTACCCACATAACCGATGACGTCGCCGGCATTCACGCGGCCGCTCTTGCCGAAGTCTTCCATGTGGGCGCCGATATACATCACGCCGTCGTCGCCTCTCAAGTTGAACTGTTTTCCGCCGATTGATCCGGTCTTGAACGAAACGGTTCCGGGCGTCGGGGCGTAGACCTCGGCTCCACGAAATGAGCCCAGGTCGATACCTTTGTGCCAGCGGATGCCACCACCCCGAGGGGCTCCCCAGCCATTGAAGAATCGAGCGTTTCTGACCGGACACACCCAACTGGAGCCACCGGGGACAATCAGGACCTGGCCTACCCGGATCAGGTTGGCATTGGAAATGTTATTGGCGCCAGAAATCTGGCTGATTGTGGTCCCGTGCCGGGCGGCGATATCCCCGAGCCGGTCGCCATTCTTGACGGTGTAGCTGCTCTCACCTTCCCCGTTTCCCTCGGCGACATATCCCGGACCGTCGAGTAACAAGTTGTATCTGGCATAGATCACGCCATCGAGAATTCCGTTGGCACGGGCGATTTGCTCGACTGACACACCATGGTCGGCCGCGATACTTTCGATGCTCTCACCGGCTTCCACCTTGTGCGAGCCCGAGTGGGGAGTGGGGGTGGATGGAGGCTTGACGTCATCTCCGTCTGAGGTTTCGACGGAACTCCCGACCGATGCGCTACCGGAGACGATGAGGTTCTGGCCGATGCGAATGAGGTTGGGTCTGGAGATGCCGTTCTTCTCTGCCAGAGCTGATACCGACGATCCGTATTTGCGGGCGATCTTGCCCAGGGTCTCGCCGCGGGCGACTATGTGAATCACCTCGGACTCACCCTCCCCGCCGGGGACAATCAGAACCTGGCCGATGTGGATGAGGTTCGGGTTGGTGATGTCGTTTGCCTCGACGAGCTCAGCCAGAGAGATTCCATGCTCTCTTGCAATCTTCCCGAGTGTGTCACCGCGCTCCACCGTGTAATCAACCGAGAACAGTGTCACCAGCAACGCGAGACCTGCTCCTACGGCGAGAGCGCGAAAACGATTCTTTGCAGGCATCGAAGGCAGACTCCTTCAGCCCCTGAAACCGCTCCGCGGGGGTGAGCCTAACCAGCTTCCTAACGATTGCTAGACATAACCCTGAGTTGGCCACAGGCCGCGTCGATGTCCTTGCCCCGGGTGTCTCTAATCGTCACATTGACGCCTCGCGACTCCAGAATCCTGGCGAATTCGGCAATATGCAATCTCGATGATGACCGCTCGTTGCTGAGAGGAGTCGGGTTGAGAGCAATCAGGTTGACATGGGCCCTGAGACGCTTTGCGATGGCTGCGAGTTTTCTCGCCTGGTCATCGGTGTCGTTGACCCCGTCCATCATCGTCCACTCAATGGACAGTCGTCTTCCCTTCTTCTCGAAGTAACTCCACGCTGCTTCCTCCAATTTTTCGATCGGGTATCGCTTGTTGATTGGGACGAGCGATGATCTCAACTCGTTATCGGCTGCGTGGAGGCTTATCGCCAGATAGACCGGCCAGGGGTCGTCGGCGAGACGGTTGATGCCGGGGACCATGCCCACGGTCGACACCGTGATCGATCGCGCCGACATTCCCATCACCTCGATCATCCGACGCAATGCCTCACGAACGCGGTCATAGTTGGCGAGCGGTTCTCCCATGCCCATGAACACGACATTGGTGACCCGATCGGGTACTCCTGGCATTCCTATCTGACGCAGGAATGCCTGGGCGTAGGCCACTTGGGCCACGATCTCGCCCGCTTCGAGGTGCCGCTCGAACCCGAACTGGCCAGTGGCGCAGAAGGTGCAGGCAAGGGCACAGCCCGCCTGACTCGAGATGCAGAGGGTCGCGCGCTTGCGGTAGCCCATGAGAACCGTTTCGATGGCAGCTCCGTCGGCGGCGCGGAACAGCCACTTCCTCGTGGTTTCCCGGTCTGACCGCTGCTCCATCTCCACTTTGAATGGCCAAAGTGTCTCTGCCAGGTCGGCTCGCAGCCTTCGGGGGAGGTTGGTCATGTCTTCGGCGTGCAGTACCGGTGTTCGGTAGAGCCAATCGCGCAACTGGTCGAGACGATACGAAGGCTCGTCGCCAACTACCCCAGCGAGATCCTCCGGAGCGTGGAGGTATGGCATGTCACTACGTGGATTGCTGGGCTTGCTCGATCCAGGAGCGAGCGCGGGCGCCACTGACGCCGGCCGCTTCGGCGACGGAATCCGGCGAGGCCTCGGCCAGGGAGGCGATGTCTTCCATCCCGGCCTCCGCGAGTCGTGTGGCGAATACGGGCCCTATTCCGTCAATCACCTCAATGCTCTGACCGGCGTCGGCGCGAGGAGTTCGGAACGTGGGTGGTTCGGGTTCTCTGGAGGTCGCCACCGAGACAAAGCGGTCTCTCATCGCCCACAGCACGGCTACTGCCCCGCCGATCAGCCCGATTGCCTTGGCCATCTTCTTCAACATGACGTCAAGGGTACCCGTCTTGGAGGAGTCCTCTACGCTGGCCCCATGAAGGTTGACTTCTACTTCCCGCCATCTCCCCCGGATGCCGCTTCTGAGCTTGCTCGCAACGCCCAAACGATGGGATACGACGGGTTCTTTTCGACCGAGACCCAGTACGACCCGTTCCTGCCTCTGGCCTTTGCCGCCGACGCTGCACCAGGGCTCGAGTTGGGCACAGCGATCGCTGTTGCTTTTCCCCGTTCGCCGATGGTTATGGCGATGACGTCGTGGGATCTTTCGCGACTATCCAAAGGAAGATTCCTGCTCGGCCTTGGCACCCAGATTCGGGCTCACATCACCCGACGATTCAGCACAGAGTGGGGGAGTCCGGGGCCGAGATTGAGGGACTACATCCTCGCGGTGAGGGCGATCTGGGATACGTGGCAGAACTCGACCCCTCTCGAGTATGAGGGCGAGTTCTACAAGTTCTCTCTCATGACCCCGTTCTTCGACCCAGGTCCCATCCCGCAACCAGACATCCCTGTCTACATCGCGGGTGTCGGCCCCTACCTGAGTGCGCTGGCCGGTGAGATCTGTGACGGATTCCATGTGCATCCATTCCACACGGTGGCCTATCTCGATGAGATTGTTCTGCCGAACATGACAAAGGGCGCGGAGACTGCGGGGCGCTCGATGGAGGATGTGGAACGGACTACCACGGTTTTTGTCATGACCGGCGAGAGCGACTCGGATGTCGAGCAGGCAATGGACCCTGTTCGTCAGCAGATTTCGTTTTATGCGTCGACCCCCTCGTACAAGCCGGTATTGGAAGCGAGCGGATGGGACTTCGGCGATGAGCTTCACTCGATGTCGAAGAGAGGTCGGTGGGCGGAGATGGCCGATGTTGTCCCCGACCAAGCGGTTCTCGACGTCGGGGTCGCCGCTCCCATCGACAAGCTCTCCCAGGCGATCAAGGACCGCTATGGCAACCGGATTCAACGCGTGGGGTTCTACACGGTTGGCTCGGCGGTGGGCATCGAGCCCGACGCGCTCGGGCAGGTGATTGCAGACCTGCAGTCCTAGAAAGCAGGCCGCTAGAAGATGAGCGAGGTGGCGGTGTCGACCCTCGGGTCGGGTGCGGAGCGACGGGTGTCCCCATCCAACTCGATCAAGGAGAGCGGTCCCCATCCGGGCTGCGGAGCGTCGAGCTCCTCGATGACATGTCCCCGCGATCGCAGATCGGTGAGTGTGGCGGTGGACATTCCGGGTTCAACCAAGAGTCTCGATTCTGAGTACGGCCCAAAATCGGAGATAGCCCAACGCGGGGCCGACTGTGCCGTCTCGAGTTCGGCGCGCCCGAGGATCGCATCCGCCCCGACTTGAGCGACAAGCTGTGGTTGAACCGATCCGCCACGTGTCCCGAGCACCCATTTTGGGCTGGTCCCAGCCGTCCAGAGAGTTGGCGACAGCGTGTGCAGTGGTCTTTTCCCTGGAGCCAGCTCGTTGGGGTGTCCGGAAGTGAGACTGAACCCTCCACCGCGGTCCTGCAACAGGAACCCGGATCGGGCAGCCCCAAAAGGGGACCCTGTGCCCCGGTAGTTCGATTGGATGATGGACACAGCCATTCCGCTGGAATCTGCAACGCAGAGGTAGGCGGTGCCTGACGTCGTTCCGATGCCTTTCGGCCAAATACCTGATTGTCTGCTGGAGACACTCGAGGCCGCTCGTTCCAGCCGATCGCTATCCAGAAGGAGGTGTGCTGGAAGGCCAAGATGAGCAGGGTCGGCCACGAGGTCGTTTCGCTCCCAGGCCAGGCAACGGTATGCCTCGATCAGCAAATGTCTGCGAAGTGGGTTCTCGAGGTCCTCGGGTGGCGCCAGCGTCTCGAAGACGGACAACGTGGCTGGACCGAGGTAGCCCTGAGAGTTGGGCGGGATCGTCCAGGCATCGAGTCCGGCGACGTGGGCTCCGATCGCGTCGACCCACTCCGCCTGGATCGATTCCATGTCTTGGAGAGTTATCAGACCACCGACAGCTTTGACGATGTCCTCTCCGGCTTGGCCCTGGTAGAAGGAGTCCCGTCCCGAGCCGGCAACCGATTCGAGGGTCGCAGCCAGGTCGGGTCGTCTGATGAAATCTCATCGCACCACCGGGCGGCCACCGGGATAGAGATCTGCGACCGACGGGTTGTTTCGATATATCCCGGCCATCCTGGTGAAGGCCCTTTCTTGCTCAGTCGAGACCTCGAATCCCGACCTGGCGAGGTCGATCGCGGGGGCGAGAGCGTCAGAAAGTGGCAAGGCACCATATTTCTCGGACAGGGCCACCAAGCCGTCGACACATCCGGGAATGGTGACGGTCAGCGGGTGATCTCGGGGCACCTCGGTCTCGTCGGCGTCGCGCAAAATGGCAGCACTTGCATTGGACCCCGACCTGCCTGATGCATTCAGGGCTCTGGGTTTATCCCAACCCGGTCGATGAACGAGGGCGAAGAGATCGCCGCCGATACCCGATGTCTCCGGTGCCACCACCCCCTGCGCCGCCACCGCGGCGATGGCGGCGTCGACGGCGTTGCCACCGCTGGTTAGAAGATGCCTACCGGCCTCGGCCGACAGATTGTGTGGTGAGGCAACAGCCTTGGAGGTCAAGAAACCTTGAGGTCGGGAAGCATGCGATTCAGCGCGTCGAGGACAGCCCGGACCACCGCCTTGGTCTCGTCGTCGTCGGCGAAAGCCGACCCGATGAGTATTCGCTCACTCACCTCGGTGACCAAAACGACCTGAGCAACGGCGATCCTTCGGCTGCCCAGAGTCGTCACGTCCATCGAACTGATCGCCAGTGCGGCCGAGTCGTGTATCGCTTGCCGTACGGCCTCGAGGGTGGCCTCCGCAATCTGGCGGGGTCTCGTCGCAGAAGAAGCTGCACCGGCCGCGGTTCCCAGAAGGAGGTTGTCTTGCCAGCGCAATGTGACTGTGACTTCGGCCTTTGCCCCCTCCAGGGCTTCTGACACGTCGACGAGGGCCGGTCGAATTCCACCGTCGAGGTCGGCGTCGGCCAACTGGACGACGGACACTACCCGACGGTCGATATCGATTCCGAACAAAGCCTGACCGAGTGACTGAACGTCTCTGACCAGTTGTTTGGGGGCCTTGTTTCGACGCGCCAGAACATGAATCTCGTTGACATAGCCGTTCTCTGCAACCACCCGGGCCGCCTGCACACCTTCGATGCGGCCTATCTTTTCCTGGAGCGCGACGTAGTCCATTGCCAGTCAGCGTACCGAGGATCAGGTCTATATTTGGGCCTTAGGAGCGTGATTCTCTCTTGTGGGGTGAGGGTGAGCGGTATAGATTGCATGTCGCTGGAAGCTATCCGGGGCTGTGGGGCAGCCGGTCACCTGACCGTTTGCCTTTAACCCGGTGGGCGAAGTCAGGGGCCTTTTGACATGTGAAGGTTCCCGGTTCATGCCGGGGAATGGGGTGAGTTCGGCGTCGGACATTCGTCTTTTAGGCAAACTACCGCCCATCTACCTAGCGGAGCGGAATGTCGCCATCGGCACGCAAGGCCGGTGAAATAAGACATCGAAGGTGAGCGTGCAACAGCTATGAAGATCCGATTGATCCGAATTCTCGCTGCCGCTGCCAGCCTGGCCGCATTGATTGCGGCTGGCTCGGGCTCGGCGAGGATCGGCTGATGTCAGCCAGGATCGGCTGATGAATGACGCCAACTCACCACCCACTTCGGGCAACATGTCACCCGGGGTCCAATGAGGTTGCTCAAGAACAGTCCAGTGGGGAGGCGTTACCAGCGTCTTCATCCCTCGGTGCAGCGAAAGCTAAAGATCGCTGTGCCTTATTTTGTGATGGGCATAGTCGTGCTGATCGTCACCTACTTCCTATCAGATCCTCCTGACTGGGGCCTTTGGCTCGTTTTCGCTTCACTGTTCGTTCTACTCGAGTTCTTTGCGGTTGAGGTCAACGACCGTCTCTTTCACAGCTCATCGATCATGGTGGTGATGACCGCCGGGGTCATCTTTGCCCTCCTGGCAGACTCGGATGCTCTTTTTGCAATGGCCTTGATGGCTGGGGTCGCTCTCTTCACGCCTCGGGATTTCAAGGAGAGGCGCTGGTTCCAACCAATGGCCAACTTTGGGCAGTTGGCATTGTCCGGCGCCGCCGCCGGTTTGCTTCTTGATCTGAATCTCCCTGACACCGAGGTGGCCACTACCCAGATGCTGCTCCGGGTGGCGGTGGCATCGACCCTGGCCTCTGTGGCCTATGTCACGATCAACAACATGATGGTGCGCAGGGCGTTGAAGACCGTTTACGGAAACGACAACCTCCAGCCCTGGTCCCAGATGAACGTCCTTGTCGGCGGGCAGGTGGTCATGGGTCTTCTTGGTGGTCTCATCGGCGCCGCATACGAGATCGCCGGCCGTCCCTCGGCAGTGCTGGTTCTGATAATTGCCGTCTACGGCATCGGGCATATGTCGCTCTACGCCTTCTCCCAGCTTCGCGAGTCCCATCTCAGCGCTATCCGAGGTTTCGTCAAGACACTCGAGGCCAAGGACATGTACACCAGGGGTCACACCGAGCGGGTCGCCTACTTCTCCCAGATGATCGGTGAGGAACTGAGCTTCACCGGGACGCAACTGGAGACGGTCAAGTGGGCTGCGCTCATTCATGACCTGGGCAAGCTGGCGGTACCCACCGACCTCATCCGAAAGAAGGGACGGCTCAGCGATCAGGAGTACGCCCAGATGAAGTCTCACGCTTATCTTGTCGAAGAGATTCTCGCCGAGGTCGACTTCCTCCAGCCGATGGTGGAGATCGCTTCCGGTCATCACAGTCACTTCGATGGCAACGGATATGGAGGCAGTGGTCACACCCAGGGGGAGACGCCCAGTCTCGAAGCGTGCATCGTGGCCGTGGCCGACGCTTTCGATGCCATGACGTCGGCGCGTTCCTATCGCATGGCGCTTTCCCAGCAGTACGCGTTGGGCGAATTGAGAAAGCACTCCGGTGCCCAGTTCCACCCAGATGTTGTCGATGCCTTCGAGAGTGGCCTGGGCAAGACCGGTCGAACCTGGGGTGCCCCGCATGTGAATGATGAGGAGATGGCAAGACGTCTCGCCGAGGAGCCGGAGTTGACTCTTCGTGGCTAACTGGAGCCCCCGAACGATCGCGGCCGCTTCATGGCTGTTCCCGTTTGTGGCCGGTGGCGTCGGGCTCTACGGCGCAAGCAAGGCGACAACCGATCCGATCTCTCTGCTCATTGCCGCGACGGCACTGCTGTTGGCTTCCCTGGTCGGTGTGGCCACGTCGAACTCCGGAAACCGATTCACCACCGGTCTTGCCGTGGCTGCTGCCATCCCATTTGTCTTCTCAGGCGACACCGGGGTTGACTTGGCTGGGACATTGGGCGCCTACGGGGTCGGTCTTGGCGCCGTTTGGGTGGTTCGTTATGCCCGTGGCGAGAAACACCGTGACCTGTTGCCAATGATGGTCCGTCGTTTTGGCGGATATGTGGCCTATGCAGTGGTGTACTCCGGGATGCGTGTCGGGATTTTTTCCGACCTTTCAGGTGGGTGGGAGGACCTCGTTCCGTTCGTCGCGGCCGTAATGGCGTGGCTCGCCGTTGAGGTGCTTCTCAGAGCGGTGCTCATACTCGGGCCCCGTGAGCTCTCCAGGGCCTATCTCGCCCGGGCCATCATTCACGACATAAATGTCTTTGTCGGGCTCGCTCTCACCGGGGCGCTGTTTGGCGAGCTGTTTCCGGCTATCGGCTGGTGGGCGCTTCCGATAGCCCTTCTTCCCTATTCGTTTGCGCACTCGGCGTTCAAGCGATTTCAGGAGACCAAGGTCACCTACAAGCAGACGATTCGCGCGTTGGCCCGCATCCCGGAAGTGTCGGGACTCGCGGTCGACGGCCATGCCGACCGCACTACTCAACTGGCGACATCGATCGCCATGGAGATGGGCCTCGGTCCATCCCAGGTCGAGGATGTCGAGTACGCCGGTCTCATGCACGACATAGGCCGTGTCAGCCTCAACGAGCCCAATGTCGTGAAGATGGGCTACACAGACGATGACATCGCACGTTGGAGCTCGGAGATAATCGCCGAGTCGCCCTATTTGGAGCGAGTTGCCAAGGACGTGCAGCAGCAATACGAGCCGTACCGCAATCCGGGAGAGCAGGAAGACCCGGGAGTCTCCATTGTCTCGCGCATCGTCAAGGTCTCCGCGGCATATGACTGGAAGGTTCACAAGGACGGCAGATCACCGCTCGAGGCGCTTGAGGGGTTGCACGCAGGCGCCGCATACGAATTCGATCCCGACGTCGTCGCCTCCCTGCGCCGGCTTCTCGAAGCCCGTGGTGTCCTGACACCGGCGCGGACCTGAGTCCATTTCTAGTCGCGCAAGGTTGCCGAGCCTGGCTGAGCACTCGCCCCGTGTTTGAACCAGCGACGGGGCCTGCGGAGCTCGTGCTCGAGGAACACTCCTAAACCGAGCGCGAGGAAGATGTCGCCGAGACTGACTACCTCGCCGATTCCCACCAAGCGGAGCGGAATGACATCGGCGAAAAAGGTCAGTCGCGAGGTCTCATCGAGGAGCACGTGTTTGAAGGAGCCGGAGATGTCAGGCTCCGCGACGGTGAAACCGCTGGCAACCTCTGCCGCGCCGGCCAGTACCGGCATGCCCCCGTTGATGGCGATGACCGTGAAGTTCATGAGCACTCCAATTCCGACGATCCACATTCCCTGCTTCGTCCGATTGAGTGTGACCAGGACCATCAGGAGCGCAAAGGAAGCCAACATCATGACCACCCCGACCGTTTCCGACCAGGTTTCGTCGGGCAACCATCGTGTGCCGAGCTGAAGTCCAAGAGAGACGAGAAGGAGCCACCACGCCTTCAACTCGATGTCTCCGAGGTTGATCAGTCGGCCTCCGCGGAGCATCGCAATCGTAAGAGCAAGAAAGAGAACGATGGCGAGCCATAACATGGGGCTTCGACGGTATCAGAGGGACCCGAGTTTCCTAAGAGGGAGCAGAATGACTGTTCGATACGAGGCCACAGAAGGCAGAGCGACGATCACGGTCGACGATCCTGAGCGGCGCAATCCCATGTCGGTGGCGACGATGTCGGGTCTTCTCGAAGCCACCAGAAATGCCGTGGAGGATCCGGATGTGAAAGTGATCGTCTACACCGGCGCCGGGGACCGGACGTTCTCGGCTGGTGGGGATCTTTCGGGAGCGTTTGCCGACGATCCGATCGGTCTCCACAAGGCTCGTGGGGATCTGGGTGAGACGTTTCGGCTGATGTTCCGGGGTGGCAAGCCAACGGTGGCACGTGTCAACGGCCATGCTCTTGCCGGCGGATTTGGCCTGGCCGTGGCGTGCGACGTCACAGTCTGCGTCGACGATGCGATGCTGGGGACTACTGAAGTTCGTGTCGGACTGTGGCCGATGGTGATATCGGCATTGCTGGTCCGCGTAATGCCCAGAAAAGCCGCGCTCGATTTGATGTTGACCGGGAGAACGATCGGCCCGGAGGAGGCGCAGCGCTTGGGGGCAGTGAGTCGAGTCGTCCCGCGGGCTGAACTCGACGACGTGGTGGATGAGGTGGTGAAAGGTCTGCTGTCCTCGAGCCCTGCGGTTCTGATGCTAGGAAAGGACTCATTCTGGGGTATGGCCGACGCGGACTTCGACACAGCGTTGGACCGGCTGCAAGGCGGTTTTACCGAAATCACCCTGAGTGACGACGCTGCTGAGGGGATCAGTGCGTTTCTGGACAAGCGAGACCCGGACTGGTCGGGAACGTGAGAGCACTGGCGTAGCTCCATATCGCATTTAGCCTGATTGTCGTGCGGCGAAATATCCAAGTTCTCGGTTGGGCCCTCATTTGGAGCGGGGTCTTCATATTCGGTTACCTGGGGTGGCAGCTCTTCGGCACCGATGTGGTCAACGCCGGTGTGCAAGCGCAAGCTCAGGAGGAGCTCGAGCAGACCTTTGAGGAGACCCAGGACAGCTTGCCCGCGGTCGAGGAAATTGATCCGGTGGTGTATCTCGGGGAGGAACCGGGCGAAACGCCTGATCCGGTTGAGTTCTACCCCGAGGAAACGCCTGAGATCGGTGAAGCTTTTGGGTTCATACGCATCGGCAAGATCGGTGTCGACGAGGTCATCTTCGAGGGTGTCGATCGCCAGACGCTGAAGAAGGGGCCCGGACACATGGAAGGTACGCCGCTTCCCGGGCAGCCTGGCAATGCGGTCTTGTCAGGTCACAGAACCACACACGGCCGACCCTTTTTCGACTTTGATCTTCTCGAGGTCGGTGATCGGATCGTGGTGGAGACGGCGATCGGAGTTCATGCCTATGAGATTCGTGAGATCCTCATTGTGGAGCCGACTGACGTCTGGGTAACCGATGACAGACCCGGTGCATGGCTGACATTGACGACCTGCGAGCCCAAGTTCTCGGCGCGCCAACGACTTATCGTTTTCGCCGAGATGGTGTCGGGGCCGAACCTGGAGTTTGCCGCACTTCACAAGGAGAGGTTCGGCGAGCAGACCTAGGAGCCCGTGTTTTCCTCGAGGATCTCCTGGGTCACGATGCCGATCAAGAGGTCTTCGACCACACCGTTTGCCCCGATGATGTAGGTGACGGGTAGTCCGAGTCTTGGGTAGGCAGCCTCGAATTCGGCATCACCGAGGCCAAGATCGTAGGAGGGGTCGAACTCCTCGGCGAAGGCTCGAGAAGCCGTCTCGGTGTCTTCCACCGCGACACCGATGACCTTGACGTCGGGGTTGGCCTCGGCGAACGCCGAGATATCAGGAGTCTCGGTGCGACAGGGTATGCACCACGACGCCCAGAGATTGAGAACGATTGGACGGTTGTCGGCTTTCAATTGCTCGGAGAGCGTGAACGTTCCCCCATCGATCAATGGCACCGTGAAGTTGGGAGCCGGTTGGCCGACCTCGGCAACGGTGACATCGTCGGAGGGCAACACCCAGGCGACAAGAAGACCGATCATGACGACGCCGAGAAACAAGCCTGTCAGCTTCAGGCCTGGTCGTGGCAGCGGACCGGGTGTCCCTTCAGTCAGACGCCATCCTCCGTAGCACGTAGTGAAGGATGCCTCCGTTGCGGAGGTAATCGACCTCGATCGGCGTGTCGACCCGGGCAACAGTCTCGAATTCGATCACGGACCCGTCCTCCCTGGTCGCCCTGACTTTCAGTGTCTGGCGAGGCGTCAAGTCATCGTTGACATCGATGTCGAAAGTCTCGGTTCCATCGATTCCAAGGGAATCGGCGCTCTCCCCATCACGATAGACAAGGGGTAGGACACCCATCATCACCAGGTTGGAACGGTGAATCCTCTCGAATGATTTGGCAATTACCGCCCTTGCGCCAAGCAGGAAGGTGCCCTTCGCGGCCCAGTCACGGGATGATCCCATTCCGTAGTCGGCTCCGCCCAGGACCACCAGTGGGACTCCAGCCTCCTTGTAGTGCATGGCGGCGTCGTAGATCGACTTGACCTCGCCGTCGAGATGATCGGTGGTCCAGCCTCCCTCGGTGCCCGGAGCGAGCTGGTTGTGTACTCGAATATTGGCAAAGGTGCCCCGGGTCATGACACGGTCGTTGCCTCGTCTCGACCCGTAGGAGTTGAACATCGGAGGCTGGACACCCTCGGACAACAAGTATTTGCCGGCCGGGGTGTCGACCCCGATCGATCCGGCAGGGCTGATGTGGTCGGTCGTGACCGAGTCGCCGAGTTTCACCAGCACCCGGGCTCCCTGAACTGGCGCAATGGGTGTCACGTCAGCCGACAAGTTGGCGAAGAAGGGCGGTTCCTGGATGTAGGTGGAAGCCTCGTTCCACTCGTAGAGGTCAGAATCCGTGGTCGAGATGGAGCGCCACTCGTCGGACCCCGTGAAAACGTCTGAGTACTTCTCCACAAACTGACGCTGGCTGACGCTCGATCCGACGAGGCTGGAGATCTCCTCCTGGGTTGGCCAGATGTCGCGTAGATACACGTCGTTGCCTTCACGATCCTTGCCAAGCGGCTCATTGATTGGATCCCAATCGATGGTCCCCGCTATTGCATATGCGACTACCAATGGGGGGGAGGCCAGGTAATTGGCTCGCACATCTGGCGAGATCCGACCCTCGAAGTTTCGGTTGCCGGAGAGGACGGCTGCGCCGACCAGGTCATGGGAGTTGATAGCTTTCGAGATGGGTTCTGGCAAGGGGCCCGAGTTTCCGATGCATGTTGTGCAGCCATAACCGACAACCCCGAAACCCAGAACCTCGAGATCGTCCAACAGACCGGATGCCGTCAGATACTCGGTGACAACCTGAGATCCCGGGGCCAGGGAGGTCTTCACCCACGGTTTGCGCTGGAGACCACGCTCGCGGGCCTTTCTGGCGACCAGCCCGGCGCCAATCATCACATCCGGATTCGAGGTGTTGGTGCAGGAGGTGATTGCTGCAATCACCACGTCACCATCGCCGAGTTGGAATGTCTGCCCGTCGTAGTCGATGCTGACGCCCGCTTCTTCGGGCACATCGTTTCTGCCGAGAGTGTCGTTCAGATCGGTGTGCCACTGCTCTTTCATCGATGAGAGAGCAATTCGGTCCTGGGGCCGTCTCGGTCCGGCGAGCGATGGCTCGACCGTGGCCATGTCGAGTTCGAGACTGTCGCTGTAGGTGATCTGGCGGGAGTCCTCGCGCCACATCCCCTGGGTCTTGTAGTAGGTCTCGACAGTGTCGATGAGCTTGTCATCGCGTCCGGTCAGCCTGAGATAGTCGAGCGTCTGGTCGTCAACCGGGAAGAACCCAACGGTCGCCCCGTACTCAGGCGCCATGTTGGCGATGGTCGCCCGGTTGGCGATTGGCATGTCAGTGAGCCCGGGACCGTAGAACTCGACGAACTTGTCGACGACGCCGAACTCGCGAAGCATCTCGGTGACCCGGAGCACGAGGTCGGTGGCGGTTGACCCTTCGGCGAGCTTGCCAGTCAGCCGAAATCCGACCACCTCGGGAAGCAGCATGTAGATGGGCTGGCCGACCATTGCCGCCTCAGCCTCGATGCCTCCCACGCCCCAGCCGACTACTCCGAGGCCGTTGATCATCGTTGTGTGAGAATCGGTGCCGACGAGACTGTCCGGGTAGAGGTTCTCGCCGTCGTCCCAGACAACCTTGGCCAGATACTCGAGGTTCACCTGGTGGACGATGCCGGTTGCCGGAGGGACCACCCGGAAATTCGCGAAGGCTGATTGACCCCACTTGAGGAACGCGTAACGCTCCTGGTTTCGCTCAAACTCCTTCTGGCTGTTGATGATCAGCGCGTCGGAACGGGCGAACGCATCTACCTGAACTGAATGGTCGATCACGAGATCCGCCGGGATGAGTGGATTCACCTGCTGGGCGGCCCCTTCGTCGCCGGTCATCCGCACTATGGCGTCCCGCATTGCTGCCAGATCCACCACCGAAGGCACCCCGGTGAAGTCCTGAAGGATGATGCGGCCCGGGATGAACGGGATCTCCTGTTCCCCGACGTTGGTTGCGTCGTAGGCCGCGATCCGACGCACGTCGTCCTCGGTGACGGTGTGCCCGTCCAGGTTTCGGAGTGCCGCTTCCAGGAGAACCTTGATGGAGTAAGGGAGATTCTCGACGCCATCGAGAGCATCGAGACGGGCGATCTCGCGGCTTCCCATCGCTGTGTCGAGTGTGGTCTGAGAGTCGAACGGGTCGGTGGGCATGGGGCCTCCCGGATAAGAAAACTATTGACGTTACTGAGCCTAACGATCGGGTTCTGGTCCGCTATACGTGCTCCAGTTGAAAGATCAGCCGGACTTTCGATAGGAGAAATTCCGCCTCGAGGCGTTGGGGTCAACTGATGCTGATGGGGACGCGGGTTACGCAGGCATCAGTCAGAGACTTGTGTGGGATGACCACGGGATCGCATTTGAAGGAGAGTGCTTCGAATAGCCCACCGACGATCCCTCGATCAAGTGAACAGACCACTTCTGGATGACTGGTGGCGGTTTCGCCGAACGGGCAGTGCGATGTCAGCAGCCGCTCACCCGATACGTCAGGATCGACCGAGAACCCGAGACCGGTCATGGCGCTCGCCACCGCCTGAACCGCGGCGTCGTAGCCGGGATCGTCCGGAACTCCGATCTCGATGGCCAATTGCCTTCCGTAGGCCCTTCCGACCCTTTCGGCCACCTCTGACACGTCGTCCGGGTCCAGCTCTTCGAGGATGTGCAGCAACATATCCACGAGCATCTCGAACCGCCTGGGAGCGAAGTGCACCGTCACCTCTTTCTTGGTCTCCTCGTAGCATTTGGCGGGTCTCCCCGCACCGGTGCTGTCAGATCGTCGTTGGTGACTAACCTGGAGATATCCGTCGGTGGTGAGGCGGTCGAGATGGTGCCGAGCGACGTTGGGATGCAGCTCGAACAACTCGGCGATCTTGGATGTGGTCAAGGGCTCGGGAGACTCGCGAACAGCTATGTAGATGGCACGGCGAGTCGGGTCACCCAAGGCTTGAGTCAGGTCCGATATGCGGCTGTCGAGTGTTTTGGTGTCCATATGGGCTACCACCCAGGCAAAACTATAGTTTCGACCACGTTCTATCCGCTGCAGTAGCAATAGGGGAAAGCACCGTGTCCGACAATCAGATCTTTGACGCTGTCGCGTCGATCGAGTCACCCCTCCTGGTGGGACGCACTCTTGGCGAATTGGGGCTGGTGAAGTCAGTTGAGAAGAAGCTCGGCGGCAAGATCAAGGTCGAACTGCTGTTACCAACTCCGGGTCCGACCGATGCGCTTGACAGACGACTCCAGGAGGCACTTGCACCGTTTGCCAGGGGAGCCGACGTGGACATCGAGACCATGGGCGATGATGCGGCCGCGGAGTGGATCTCTGCTCTGAGGGATACCGCGGGACCCGCGATGGGAGAGCCCGGCTCATCGACCAGGACAATCGCCGTTTCCTCAGGAAAGGGTGGTGTTGGAAAGTCGTCGGTTTCCACCAACCTCGCTGTTGCTCTTGGCCGCGCCGGAAGAAAGGTCGGGATCGTCGACGGCGATATTTGGGGCTTCTCGATCCCGACGATGCTCGGGGTCAATGACCCACCGCTGATGATTGGAGACTCGATCATCCCGCCGGTCACCCATGGCGTGAAGGTCATGTCGATGGACTTCTTTGTTGGCGACGACAAGGCAGTCATATGGCGGGGGCCCATGCTTCACAAAGCCATCGAGCAGTTCCTCAAGGATGTCTTCTGGGACAGCATCGACTTTCTCATTGTTGACATGCCGCCTGGCACGGGCGACATCGCCATTTCGATGTCGCAGTTTCTTCCGCGCGCGCAGGTGCTTCTGGTGACGACGCCCCAGCCGACCGCTCAGAGAGTGGCCCGGCGGGCGGCCCTCATGGCGAAGGAGGTCGACCAGGAGGTGATTGGCGTCGTTGAGAACATGTCATGGTTCACCGGCGACGACGACAAGAGGTACGAGTTGTTCGGCTCGGGCGGAGGGGCTGCCCTTGCGGAGGAACTCGGAGTGGACTTGATGGCCCAAATTCCACTTCTGCCTGCGATGGGCAGAGGGGCCGACGACGGGTACCCGGTTGTCATGGCAGCACCTGGATCCGATGCGTCTATCGCCTTTGACGCGTTGGCTGCAGCGGTCATCGACAAGCGTCCCCGTGTCAGGACGAACCCGGCGCTGGTGATCAAGTAGTCGTTTGGCCTCAGACTGGAGGCAATGTTCCCGAAGCGATTCGAACCGCCCACACCGCCAGGAGCGCTACTGCCGTCCCAAACAGGGCGAGGTTCAACATCTTCTGAGACATCGGGCCGACGCGCCCGGACCTGCGGAGCATGAACCAGACCCAGCCGCCGAGCAACTGGGCCGCGACCAGGGGGATCAGCGGGTGATAGGTGATGGCGGCGCCAATGTCACCCCGTATCAGGTTGGAGGCGGCCCTGGTCATGCCACATCCCGGGCATGCCATGCCGGTGCACAAGGCAAACGGACAGAAGGTCGCACCGTCGTCGGTGGGTGTGAGCAGAGCGAGGAGTGCGACTCCGATGAAGGGAGCCGCGATGATGAGACGGTCTCTCCGTCGCGATGTGATCACGGCGCCGAGCATAAGCGACCTAATTGGATCGCGCCTACATTCCAACCTTGTCCAGGGTCCGATAGAGAACGGATGCCGGGGTGAGAAACCAGGGGCGTCTTCCCCCGTAGTAGAACTTCCCGTTGTGTGGGATTTGGCTGAAGATGCTTGGCGGATCCTCTCCGAGAAGCATGCCCGCAAGTTCGTAGCCGAGTTGGACCGACAGACCAACCCCGTGCCCTGCGTATCCCATGGCATACCAAGCTCCCTCGATTCGACCGATATGGGGTATCAGATCAAAGGGGACCCCGAGTTGGCCTCCCCAAACGTGGGTGATTTCGACGTCTTCCAGTTCCGGCCAGTAAGTGATGAGGCTTTGCCGGAGGTCCCTGGCCGACTCTTCGAGATCGAGGTCTGTGTGCAGGTTTCGCCGCCCACCAATGAGGATTCGGTCGTCCGGTGTTCGCCGCATGTAGTTGAGCAGGCGTTTTCGGGTGTAGGTCATCGCTCCTCCCGGAAAGATCGACTCTGCCCTCTGCTCTCCCAGCGGTTCGGTGGCGATTATGTACGAACCGACCGGGACCATCAGTCGCGCCAGTTCTCTGCTGGGATCTCGGGTGGTGTAGCCGTTGGTCGCCAGGATCACTTCACCGGCCTTGACGGATCCGCTGCTTGTCGAGACGCGAAGACCACCCTTGCGTTTCTCCATTCCGGTTGCTTCACAGTGGTCCACCATCACGACTCCGGCGCGTTTCACTTCCGATGCCAGGCCAAACGAGAGTCTTGCCGGATGGATCCCGATTCCCTCCGGTTCGTATATGGCCACGTTGAAGTAGTCGCCGCCCACCACTTCATGGATCCGGCGTGCGTCGAGCACTTCCCAATCAACGGCGAACCGCTCCCGGTACCAGCCGACGTCGCGGTCAAAAGCCTTGAGCTGGCGGCTTCCCCTGCCCAGTGCTGCAAGACCCCCTTGATGTATCAGCGCATCGATGCCGGGGCGTTTATCGAGGTCCTTGATCAGGTCGAGGGAGCGCACGGAGGAGGCCCACATCTCGGCTGCCACCCTCGGTCCGTGAAAGGCGTGAATCGTGTCGACACCGGCCTTGATGTCCGGCGAGACCATGCCGCCGTTCACCGCCGAGGCGCCGCCTGCGATTTCTCCGGCGTCGATCAGGGTGACATCGTGGCCGGCTTCGGCGAGACGGAGACCGGCCGACATGCCGGTCAGGCCACTGCCGACAATCAGATAGTCGGTTTCGTCGGGAAGCTCGGATGTCAGCCCGTGGGGTCGCGGATAGTCATCGACCCAGAAGGGGAGTTGCTTCACAGACTGCCGAGTCCGGCTCCGAACAGCGAAGCCATCTCGCCGACCTGCTCTGAGGTCATGATCAGCGGCGGGGACACCTGAAGACCGCCTCCACCAACTGCACGTGTCAGAACTCCGGCAGAGCGACAGGCGTCGGCGGCCCTAAAGGGAAGCGTTTCGTCATCTCCGATATCCAGTTGGATCGCAGCGAGTGCGCCGACTCCACGACGGATGCCGGCGACGACTTCCAGTTCTTCCAGGGGGAGCAGGGCGTTGTACATCTCGTCTTCGAGTTCCTTGGCCCTCTCAATGAGGCCTTCGCGTTGGATGATGTCCATCACCACCAGACCGGCGGCACAGGCGGCCGGATGTCCTGAGTATGTGTAGCCATGTCGGAACACCAGCCCAGGCGTATTGAAGAAGGGCTCCGCGATGTGAGACGCTGCCACGACCCCGCCGAGGGGGGCATACCCACAGGTGACACCCTTGGCGAAGGTGATCAGATCGGGCTCGAGGTCGTAGAGGTTGGCTGCGAACCAGTCGCCAACACGTCCGAACCCGGTGATGACTTCGTCTGAGATGTAGAGCGCACCGGCGGCCCGGATTGTTTCTCGCACAGTGCTCAGATAGTCGGCACTGACCGGACGAATCCCCCCGGCTCCGATAACGGCTTCCACGAAGATCCCGGCAACTCGATCGGCCCCGGCATGATCGATAGCCTTTTCAACTGCCTCAGAATCGTCGAAAGGGACTATCACCACGTCCGAAACCAGTTCGCCGCCGTAGCCGAGACGATTGGGCTCCATCCCGCCGAGGGCAGTTCCGTAAGTGTGCATGCCGTGATATGCCCATTCCCGTGCGATGAACACTGTCCGCTGGGGCTGGCCGATAGCGCTGAAATAGCGACGTGCCAGTTTGGCTGCGGTGTCGACGGCGTCCGATCCGCCGGAGCCGAAGAAAACCTTCGAGTCTGGGTCGGGCGACACCGCGGCTATCTGCGCCGCCAACTCCTCGGGCGGGCGGGTGCCGTGGTCGACGAAGGCATGAAATGCTGCCAGCTTCCGCGTTTGGCGGTCCATCGCGTCGGCGATCTCGTCGCGGCCATAGCCGACGTTCATGTACCAGAGCGATGCCGCAGCATCGAGGTAACGCTTGCCGGTTTCGTCGAAGACGTAGATGCCTTCGCCGCGATCGACGATGAAGGGGTTGTGCTGAACCTTGCTCATCTCGGCGAACGGGTGCCAGAACGAAGTCATGGTCCGAGGTTAGTTCTATGGAATGGAGGTTCCAGCCTCGATGGGCGCCAGAAACCGCTTGACGATTGTTGCACGGGCGGGAAGAGCATCAGCTGTTATGGCGATTGGCCGTTGGTGGTGTAGGTGTGGCCTAGTCGGCTGAGCCAGGTGTGGCCGCCGTCTGGTGTGAGGGTTGGTTTCCAGGGTGCTTGGTGTTTTACCCGGTGGTGGTGGCGGCAGAGGGGGGCAAGGTTGCAGGGGGTGGTGGGTCCTCCGTCGATTACGGCTACCCGGTGGTCGATGTCGCAGTCGACTGACGGCATTCGACATCCGGGAAAGACACATGTTCGATGTTGGGTTTGGACTTTCCGTTTCAGAGCGGCGGTGGGTCTTCGACGGGTGATCCCGGTGTGGAGTACCTGTCCGCTGTCGGGGTCGGTGACCGCCCACCGCCATTCCGATTCTTGTTGGTCGACGGCGACTTGTCTGGCGATGTCGGCGGCTACCGATCCGTATCCGAGGATTTCTCCCGGTTTCTCATCGAGACCGCCGAGGGTGGTCAGGTCGACACGAATATCGACTGTTCCCCGATCAGACCCTCCGGAATGGTGGTCACCGGAGAGAAGGTCGACGAAGATGTCGGCGCGGAGTTGGTCCATCGTCCTGGAACCGTCGTGTTTCTTCAGGTTTTTGGCGAGACGGTTGAGTTTTCTGCTGATCGCGACGGCACGGTCGGCGGGCAGACCGTAGGCGTGGAGGTCGGCGGTCCCGTCGGTGGTCGCTTCGACAACAATCCGACGTTCTTCAAAGGCTTGGTCGTATCGTTGTTTTGCTTCTTCGGGGTCGGTTTGGATACACAACCTGCGGATACGGGCTGCCAGCTGGCCGGTGGTCAACCGAGGAGCCGTCTTGATGATGACTTCGACAACCTCCCGGGCAGTGCCCTCGGACAGATGAGAGGTCCCATGGACAATCGTCCTCGCCCGGCGGACGTCGATACCACCCTTCGACAACGCCTCCCAGACTAGGGGCAGACGTTGCCGGATTTCGAGAGCAAACCCCAGTTCTGTGTCCGCGGTACGGCGGGTCAGATTGAGAGCAGCCCCAATATCATCAGAAGCAAACTCGGCCAACCCCTCCGACCGTCGTACCCCAGAATCCGCATCCCCGTTAGGCGAATAGGCAACCTCGGTGATAGTCGCCATTCTCTCCGCGGCGTAATGTGATTCCATTCGGGCTTCGGCTCGCATCACCACCACCAGGTCATGACCGTTCAACCGGGAGCGGTCGATACGAAACAGAAACCCGGCCAGGATCGGACCCGGAGAAAGAGTGTCCAAACCCTCCGGCAACACTTGACGTTCCATCATCAAACCGAACATGCGTTCGATCATATCCGACCCATCGGACAGATTCCAGAGGTTCGTAGGCTTGGTTGTTATCTAGCCTCCCGAGAATGCCAAGACTGGTCGTACTTCTCAATGCGATGGTTTTGGTGATCCTGTCCTGTGGTGGTGACAAGGAAGCGACGGTCGTCACGAATCATGACGAACTGCCGGTTACCGGAGAACAGGTGCCGCAGTGCGAATCGGGTGAGATCGATGGTGACCTTCATCTGTACAACTGGGCCGAATACATAGATCCCCAGCTGATCGCTGCGTTTGAAGAGGACTATGAAGTCGACGTCGTCGAGGACTTCTATGTTTCCAATGAGGCGCTGGCCGCCAAGATGCAGTCTGGAGCCATCTACGACCTGATCGTCCCGTCGGATTACATGGTGAGAATCATGATCGAGGAGAATCTCCTCGCAGCCATCCAGACGGAGGCACTCCCCAACCTGGGCAACCTTTCTCCGTTGTTCCTGGATCCGGCCTACGACCCTGGTGGGGTCTACTCCGTGGCCTATCAGTGGGGAACGGTTGGATTGGCCGTCAGCACCGATGTCGTGGCTGGTGGCGTTGAAGCCAGTTGGGCTCTCCTCTTTGACCCGACCCTGATTGCCGAGTACCCCTCAGGTGTGTCATTGCTCGAAGATTCACGTCAAACACTTGGGGCGGCCCTGAAATACCTGGGATACTCGTTGAACAGCACCAACGAAGAGGAACTGCTGGAAGCGGCTGGTGTGATTGCCACCGCGAGGGAGCACGTGGTGGCATTCGACTCCGATTCCTATGACGAGACTCTGGCCGCAGGCCAAGTTGACGCCGCACACGGGTCGTCGAAGAAACTGGGCGGCTTATTTGCCGAAGCCGAAGTCTCGGACTCGGTCATCTACTTGATCCCGGAGGAGGGTGCGGCGGTATGGATCGACGCGATGGCGGTGCCGGCGAATGCCGATCATCCCTGTACCGCTCATACTTTCATCGATTACGTCCTCGAAGAAGAGAATGGTGCAACGTTGACCAACTGGACCTTCCACGCCAGTCCCAACGTGGCAGCGGAGCAGTACATCGACCCGCAGATCCTCGAAGACGAGGCCATCTACCCATCCGAAGAGTTGTCGGACCGTCTCGAAATCATCGAGGACACGGACGAATTCGAGATCAACTACACGGATTACTTCGCGATAGCCAAGAGTTAGTAGCCGGGATGAGAAAGACCCCCGGTTGGGGGCCTTTCTTCATGCAGTGGCCGCCCGGTTCCTGAAGCGGCGATAGATGTAGAGCCCGACAGTGCCCGGTATGCCGAGGATGATCAGCAAGACCGGCAGTGTGAACAGGACGAAGTTGATCGACCAGTCGGCAACGCCCTGGAGGGCGGTGACCAGGCTTCTCAAGGCGTCTTTGGCGGCCTCGGCCGGTGCCCATGCACTGGCAACAATCGGAACCGCGATAGGAGTCTGGCTCACGTACACCTCGAGTGTCGCCATGGCGGTGAGATCGGTCAGGTAGTTGATCTGTCCCTGGATCTGCTCGATCTGGCCACGGACCGAGGAAAGCTCGTTGAAGACAGTCAACAGCTTCACAGGGTCGGCATCGGGTTGTTTGCGCACTTCTTCGAGGAGAGCCCGGAGCTCGACCTCCAGGGCCTTGAGGTTTCTCAACCGTGCCTCGAGATCCACAAACTGCTCTGTTACGTCTCGAGCGCCCTGAGACTCGGCAACGACCTCATCCACTGAGTGCTTGATCGTCGTCATGACTTCCGTCAGTTGATCCGCCGGAATCCGGAGGGTCATCGAGACATCAGGCTGGGCGTCTTCGCCTTCGAACGGGAATACGTTGGCGCTGGATACAAATCCTCCGACCGACTCGGTGAGTCGGATGATCTCGTCGAAAGTCGCCCTGGTATCCGAGGCGTGTAGCTGGAGGTTGGCCTGTCGGATTACCCGTCGGTTCTCGACAACGTCGAACTTGATGTCGAGATTCGTCTGAGCCTCCGGTGACTCCCCGTCGCCATCCTCAGGGTCTGCCCTGAGAAGTCGGGCATCGTCTCCACCGGATTCGGGCGCACTGTAGAACTCCTCGAGTCCTCCGCTGTCGTCCCCTGCCGTGCAGGCTGACAGGACAAGACCCAAAGCCAGTAGTGCTGCTAACCGTTTCATGATGATCTCCTCTCATCTGTCCTTCCGGACTTGTGGCTTGGACGAGGAGCACCTGGTGATCGGTTCCCGGTAGCCTGTGATGAATGTTTGGTGGTTCCCTCAGAGTCCTGGAGATTTTCGGCGACTCGTCTGATCTCGGACGAGGCCATGGAGCGGCCTGCGACCTGATGATCCGCAAGTACCTCAACGATCGCATCGAGCTCACCACCCAGGATGAGTGGAGCGGAGGAAGCCCCGATCGCGACCTCATCCTCGAGATCGCTGAAGGAACTCTCGAGTACCACGAGCGGTTCGCGGAGGAGATCTACATCGAGATGGTTGCCATGGCCGATGCCGCCGGGATCACCCCCGCAGAGGCTGTGGTTGTCGGAGGGTTTACCGATCTGATCGACGTGGTGCGCTCCACTGTTGGCAAGGCTCCGGTTGAGCACAATTGCACGGCTGTACTCAACCCCGAGGCCGGATTCTTCGCCCAGACCTGGGATATGCATGCTTCGGCCGGTGAGTTTGTCATCATGCTCAAAGTCGATCCGATCGCCGGCCCATGTGCTGTGGTCCAAACCACAGCCGGGTGCCTGGGCCAGATCGGGATGAACGAGGCCGGGATCTCGATTGGCATCAACAATCTGACCTCACTTGGCCGTCCCGGTGTCACCTGGCCTTTTGTGGTTCGAAAGGTGCTGGAGCAGACTGATCTGGATTCTGCTGTCGAAGTTGTCACGGGTGCCGAGCTCGCGGGAGGCCACAATTTCCTCCTCATGGGACCGGACGGTGAAGCAGTGAATATCGAGGCGATGCCAAATGGGCAAAAGGTCACCAGAACCAGCACAACGGCTTTTGTGCACGCCAATCACTGTCTCGACGATCGGACTGCCGAGGAGGAGGGCCGAGAGACTGCCCGAGCACGTCGAGAACAGCAACATGCGTCTCGACATGGCCACTCGAGTTGGCCGACGATCCGGAAGCCTTCTTCGAAGAGCCTCTCATCTCACGGCGGGTCGATGAGCCACACGATGTCGGCACGTGTGGCGCAGTGATCATCGAGCCTGGGAAACGGCGGATGAAGGCCGTATGGGGCGTTCCCGGCGACCATCCATGGGAAACGTTTCAGCTTTGACCAGAGCCGAGTTCGTAGATGATGAAGCGGCTGACACCGCCTGTGATCTTGTCGTAGAGGACTCTCGCCGGTTCGTTGTCTTCGGCTGTTTGCCAATAGATGCTCGACCAGCCCTGATCTCGCGAACGCTGCTCAACGGAACGTATCAACAGTGCTCCGATGCCTTCACCTCGGCTCGAGGGATGAACGTACAGGTCTGACAGGTAGCAGATGGGACGTTCATCCCACGTGTCGGCGTGAGGCAAGTATTGAACCATTCCAACGAGACGTCCTTCAGCTTCGGCAACAAGACATTCGACCGGGTCATCAGCGTCGAGAAGCCGCTTCCACAACGACGCCGTATGTGGTTCCGACGGGACGGTTTCGTAGAAGATCAAGTATTGCTCCCATAAGGCCTTCCACTCTGTGAAGTCGGTATCGACAGGATCACGAACCGAGATCTTCGCCACTTCTAAGTCCCGGTGGCGATCGCGCTTCAGTCGCCGGAGGCCGTTCGGACCACCGCCGCCAGGATCTTGGCGTATCCGGTGCATCGACAGAGGTTGCCTGACAAACCGATCCGGATCTCCTCCTCGGTCGGGCTCGGATTGTGGTCGAGCAAGGCGTGCGCCGACATGATCATGCCGGGTGTGCAGAACCCGCACTGAACGCCACCCTCCTCGAGAAGGCTTTGCTGTAGGGCGTCAAGTCCGTCGGCGGACATGACGCCTTCGATGGTCGTCACCGATCTGCCTTGGGCCTGCATCGCCAGGTACGAACACGAGTTCACCGGCTGACCATCGAGCAGCACCATGCATGCGCCGCACTCGGAGTCGTCGCAACCCTTCTTTGGTCCCGGTGAGCCCGATCTCGGTGCGGAGCACGCCGAGCAGGTTGCGACCCGTGTCGACGTCGACCGAGTAGTCCATCCCGTTGACGTTGAGTGTGATCTGCTCGGTCATAGGGACGCTCCCACCCCGATAGCCCGGTTGACGGGAACGCCGATCTCCTCGCCAGCCGCTCTGCGGGCCGCAGCATCCACGGCTCTGGCAGCCATGACGCCCACGGTGTGGCGGCGATACGATTCGCTCCCCCTGAGGTCGCTGATGGGTCGGGCTACGTCAGAGGCAGCGCTGGCAATAACGGCTGCTGCGGCATCTGGCAGGAGACCGGTCATCGACGTGCCGGCGTTGTCGACCTCAATGATCGTGGGGGCAACCGCCGTGAGTGCCACCGCACCGTCGACGATTGTTCCATCATCGGCAAGCGTGACACTCGCGGCAGCGCCTACCACTGCGATCTCCATCGCCCGGCGATACTCCAAGCGCACGTAAGCGCTGGCTGACCGCGCTGGTTGGGACGGGATTTCAATGGCCACACACAGTTCGTCTGCCGTAGCACTCGTCTGACCGGGTCCGGTCCATAGATCTGACAATTCCACGGCCCGCGATCCCCCCGTGGAACGGAGTTGCACTACCGCGCCCAGGACCATCAAGGGCGCGCCGGTATCCATGGCGGGAGAGGCGTTCATGATGTTGCCACCCGAGCGTGCCGATGTTCCGGGTCGATGGCGACCCGACAAGGGCGGCCGCATCGGCGAGTGCGGTGTAGCCGCTCACAATCGTCGGTTCGATCATCAAACGGGAGTGTGTGACCGTGGCCCCGATTCGGATGCCGTGCTCTCCCGACTCAATGTGGTTCAACTCGTCGAGCCGGTCGATGGCCACCAAGGATGGCGGCAGATGTGCCTTGCCCTGTCGGGTGCCAACCACCAGATCGGTTCCGCCCGCGATGGGGCTGGCACCGGCGGCCAATGCAGCCAGCGCCTCGTCAACAGATTCGGCGATTGTGAAGCTCACGCCTCACCTCGTCGCTGCATCGTCTCCCACACCCGTGGGGCCGTCATCGGGTAGATGGGGAACCGGCTGGCCGATCAGTTTTGCGATGGCATTTGATATCGCGGCCGCCGTGGCCACGTTGGGGGCCTCGGCGATGGGCTTGGAACCATGTGGGCCCATTCCCGGCGTGTAAACCTCGGCGAAGTGGATGCTGATAGGCGGGGCGTCGGCGATCGTCTGCAGCTTGTAGTCGAGAAAGGCCGGATTCTCCTGCGTGCCGTCTTCGGAGTAGACGGTTCTTTCTGTCAGCGCCTGGCCGATTCCCATCATCACGCCGCCTTCGACCTGACCGGAGGCCCCGATCGGGTTGATGATCACTCCGGAGTCGTGGGCGGTGCTGACCTCGAGGATCCGGACCACACCGGTCTCCCGATCCAGGCGAATCTTGACCGCATGACATGAGAACTGGGGCCCGGCCCAACCGGACAGGCCCCTGTCGCCAACACAAGACACGTCAACCGCAGACGGATACTCGGGTGGTGTGCCTGATCCCTTGCCCAGAAGCATTTCCCCACCCGCCGCGGTGCGTGCCAATCTGGCGATCGGCACTGCTGACTCGGGCGAGCCGGCAACGTGTGCGCCGCCGTCCGCCAGGACGATGTCGTCGGGCGAAGCCTCCAGTTTCTCTGCTGCCAGATCCTTCAGCTGGACAGCGATCTGCTGGGCAGCCTCGACGATGGCCCGTCCGTTGTTGAGGATCGTCTGGGACCCGGTTGCGCCTTCGTCGTAGGGTGCGGCGCTGGTGTCCTGGTAGACCAGCTCGAAATCTTCGGGCTCCATGCCCAGTTCGGCGGCGGCGAGTATGGGAAGCGTCATCACCGAACCGGTTCCGCACTCCTGGGCGCCGGTGGTGATCACACCTTTGCCGTCACTGTCGATCTTGACGTAGGCGCCGGATGCGCCAGGGAAACTCGGCCACCATCCAACTGCCACCCCGATGGCCTCGTCATCTCCAAGGTTCTGGGCGTAGTCGATGCCGGCTACCGCCTCTCGAATGCACTCCTGGAGCCCGATCTCGTCGTACACCTGCCCGGCGACACCCGTCTCGCCGGTGTCGACGCAGTTCTGCTGCCGGAAGACGACCGGGTCGATACCTACCGCGGCCGCCAGCTCATCAGTGTGCGACTCCAAGGCCCAACATGCTTGGGGAGCGGTAGGGGCACGCACCGAGCCCGAAGGCTGACGGTTTGTGTAGACGCTCGATACCTCGACCCCGATGTTGTCGATCTTGTACGGCCCCAGAGTGTGCATCGCTGCCATATGGGGAAAGAACGAGGCGTCGGCGCTATACGCACCGTTGTCGAGCAAGACGCGCGCCCGGCGCGCGATCAAGGTCCCGTCGTTCTTGAGACCGGTGGTGATCTCGATGATCATTCCTTCCCGACGCCGATCAGGAGCGACGAACTCCTCCCACCGAGAGAAGACCAATCGGACGGGTCGTCTGGCGGCCCTCGCCAGTGCGGCGACGTGGGCCTCGTAATGGAACCCGCACTTGCCTCCGAAACCTCCGCCCATGTGGGGGACGATGATCCTCACTCGATTGGTGGGAAGATCGAGCGTCTCGCAGACGCCATCCCGGGCCAGAAACGGGACCTGGGTAGAGCTCCAGATAGTCACCCGGTCGCCCTCCCACTGTGCCAGTACCCCCCTCGGCTCGATTGGAGCAGCGTGTGACGCATCGGCCACATAGCGGCTGGATATCACATGGTCGGCCTCGGCCAATCCCTTTTCGACATCACCCCGGGTCATCGATGTGAACGACGCGACGTTGCCGTCTCGCTCCACTCTGGTTGGTCCATAATCGGCCCATCCCTCGTGGACTAGCGGTGACCCTTCTGCAATTGCCGCTTCCAAGTCTGTGACGACCGGGAGGGGCTCGTATTCGACCACGACAGCATCAAGGGCCTTTTGTGCGGCGTCGGCGTCTATCGCTGCGACCGCAGCCACAACTTCGCCTTCGAATCGCACCACATCCTTGGCGAACAGGGTGCGATCGGCGACGGAGCCGAAACGTCGATCTGGAACGTCTTCTTGAGTCAGGACGGCAAAGACGCCCGGGCACCTGACGAGCTGCCGATACATCGAGCCGGGTGATCCGGGCATGCGAGATCCCCGCGTAGAGGAACTTCGCGGTGAGCATCCCGGTGAGGGTGATATCTGCCACGTAGCGTCCGCTGCCGGTCACCTTGTCGGGACCATCAGGACGGATGAAGAGTTTCGATTCGGTCAGCAGTGGCATGGCTTCCTCTCGTGCGCGGCGATCGTAGCCAGGTCACCCAATTCGGGCACGGGTCACGTCTTTGGCGAACTCTTCGAATACATCGACGAAATGGTCGATCTCGGCGTCGCTGTGCATCACGGAGAGGGTCCACTGCTCGTCGGCACCGGGTGTCATGTAAACGTCGTTGACCATGTGATAGAGCCAGCCGAGATAATTGAGGTCGTCACTGAAATGCTGAACATACGACCGGTAGTCAACGACCCTTTCGTCGGCGAACATGACGCAGCCTTTCGAGGCGATACCTGTCGCATACGCCGGCAGCGCATAGCGGTCACAAACCTGTTGGCACCCATCGACGATGCGTTGGCCGATTTGGTCGAGTCGCTGGTACGCCTGTTCGTCGAGCACCTCGGTCAACGTCACCTCGGCTGCTGCCATCGTGAGAGGATTCCCGTTGAAAGTGCCGAGCTGGGGCACAGTCCCATCTGTGATCTGGCTCATGATCTCCTCGGTTCCGAGGGTCGCTCCTACGGGTATGCCGCCGCCAGTGGCCTTGGCGAGAGCAATGAGGTCGGGGATGACGTCGTATAGCTCTACCGCGCCTCCGGCGGCGACGGTGGCTCCGGTCTTGACTTCATCGAAGATCAAGACCACACCGTGTCGACGCGTTATTTCCCGGACCTCTTCCAAATAGCCGGGATTGGGGGTGACTACTCCGATGTTGAGCATTATCGGCTCGATGATCATGGTGCCGATCTCCGGATTGGCCGCAAGGGCCGCTTCAAGTGCGTCGGGATCGTTGAAGGGCACCACTGAGGTCAGATCGAGCAGTGCCTTGGGGATGCCGGCCGACTGTGGAACCGAAACCGGATGGGCTCTGGGGCCGATCTCGCCCGGGTCGGGATGCACCGAGACCATCACGGCGTCGTGGTGGCCGTGATACGAGCCCTCGATCTTCAAGAGGGCCTCTCTTCCGCTGAAAGCTCGAGCCAGGCGGATGGCGTCCAATGTGGCCTCGGTTCCCGAATTCGAGAACCGCACCTTCGGCAACCGAAAGCGCCTAATCAGCTCCTGGGCCACACGTACCGCGCCCTGATTCGGTGCCGCGAAATGGGTTCCCTTCGACGCGGCGTCGGCGATGGCCTTGGCGATCAGCGGATGAGCATGGCCGACCACCATGACTCCGAATCCGTTGTGGAAATCGGTGTATTCGTTTCCGTCGAGGTCGATGACCTTCGAGCCTTGACCCTCGACAATGAAGATTGGGTGTGGGGTTTGCTCCTGAAAGGACGATGCAACTCCGCCCGGCAGGAACTCTCTGGCCTTTTCGACGTACTCGCCGGACTTGGCAGTGCGCAGTCTCAGCGACTCCTCCATTGATTTGGTCAGTTCGGCTACACGGTCCGGGTCGAGGGTCTCAGGCATTCGATCTCCGATCGCGCTTGTCGGCGCAGATTCATCAGTTTTCCAATAGTTTCTATCACGCCTGTCGAGTGATTCGCAAGCAAGTTTGCAGGATTCTGCATGATTCACGCATCGGAGCGACCGGCTGATCGGGTTTGGGTCAACCTAGGCTGCTGCTCAGTGAGTGAGAACGCCACCCAGGATTGTCGAAGGCAGCGTCGATTTGTTGGGACTTTTCAGGAAAGCGGTGGATGAACAAAGAGCTTGACGCAAAAGACCTGGAAATCATCGCCGCCCTGCAGATCGACGGACGGGCGACCTACGCCGACCTGGCCAAAGTGATCGACTTGTCTCAGGCAGCGATTCGCCTGAGAGTCAAGCGGCTGTTTGATTCGGGGGTGCTCGATGTCGTGGCAATAACTGATCCATTGTCGACTGGATTCACGGTTCAGGCGATGATCGGTCTCACCGCGAGTTCCGATGTTGAGGTACTCAGCGACAAGATCGGAGCCATGGAATCAGTCACCTATGTTGTCTTGACCGCTGGTCGCTTTGATCTTCTGGTCGAGGTCCTATGTGCGGACAACGATCATCTGCTACAGCTCATGGGCGACTTGAGAGACCTCGATGGTGTCTCGGCTCTGGAGGCATTCACATACCTGCGGTTGACCAAGCAAACATATGCCTGGGGGGTCCCCCCATCAGGTAATTTACGCTGATATGGAACCTGGCGAGCTGAATCGTCAGCCTCGACAATGCCGGCGCGGTCGCTGATGACAATCAACAGAGAATCGCAGAACGATATAGGAGGACACATTGCCCGCGAATGAAAACGAGATCTCGTCCACGATCCGAGTCCGAATGGGGGCCGGGGACTTCATCGAAGCGACCGGACATGTGACGAAGGACCATTCTCGCGTCGACAGGAGCAAACTATGAGTCAGCTTTTCGAAATCGGCCAGTTGCCTCCCGTCGGCGATGTACCCGATGAGATGCACGCCCAGGTTGTCCGCAGTGAGCGGTTTGGCGATCCCTTGACGGCCTTTCAGCCAGAAGTCGTCGAAGTCCCCGAGCTGGGCCCGAACGACGTTTTGATCGCGGTCATGGCCGCAGGTATCAACTTCAATAATGTGTGGGCGGCTCGGGGCATCCCCATTGATGTCATCGCGACACGTCAGAGAGCCGGCGAACCCTACGACTTCCACATCGGCGGAAGTGACGCCTCGGGAATCGTTTATGCCATCGGACGTGCTGTGGAGAACGTCTCTGTTGGCGACGAGGTGGTGACTCACCATGGCTGGTGGGATCCGGATGACCCGTGGATCAAGAGGGGCAAAGATCCGATGATCGCCCCATCAGCCGCCATCTGGGGCTACAACACCAACTTCGGCTCCTTTGGCCAGTTCTGTGTCGCCCAATCACACCAGGTGATGCCGAAGGCGCCACGGCTGACGTGGGAGGAAGCCGCCGCTCCCTCCCTGGTCGGGACCACGGCCTATCGCATGCTCTTTGGATGGGAGGGCAACACCCTCAAGGAGGACGATGTCGTTCTTGTCTGGGGTGGCTCGGGTGGCCTCGGCACACAGGCAATACAACTGGCAACCGCCCACGGCGCCCGGGCAGTCGCCGTCGTCTCCAGCGACGAACGCGGCGAGTACTGCAAACAGCTTGGAGCGGTGGGCTATGTGAATCGCAGTCATTTCGACCACTGGGGTGTGCCACCGCACTGGGAAGACAGCGAAGGCCAGCGCGAATGGACCGCTGGTGCTCGAGCCTTCGGCAAAGCGGTGTGGGACCAGCTCGGTGAGCGTCGCAATCCCGACATCGTGCTCGAGCATCCCGGCGAGGCGACAATACCGACGAGCATTTTTGTGTGTGAGGCCGGGGGAATGGTGGTCATCTGTGCCGGGACGACCGGCTACACCGCAGTGGTGGATCTTCGCTACCACTGGGTGCGTCAGAAGCGTCTCCAAGGATCGCACGGGACAAACGACACCCAGGCCCTGGCGTTTAACCAAATGGTGACCGACGCCAAGATCGACCCCTGTTTGGGTGATGTTTTCCGATTCGATGAAATCGGTAGGGCTCACCATGAGATGGAGGCTGGAGCCGGTTCCTATGGAAACCGGGTGGCTTTGGTCGGAGCTCCCGAGCCGGGGCAGGGCAGACGCTGACCGTGGGTGGATGGACACAGATCGGAGAAATCACCCTACTCCAGATTCAGACTGGGGAGATGACAGGGCAAGGCAGCTACGACACCAGCATGCTGGTCCCTGTCGACACCCTGAGACTCACCCCTGACGGTGTGTTTGGCCTCTTTGATGATGATTGGATCGCTGACCGACACCACCGAGATCATCCGGCCGCAAAGCACTGGCATGCCGAAGATGTTCTGTCATTCGGCTTCACGTCTCATTACGACCTCATGTGGGAGTTGTTTCGCAAGACACCTCTCGGAATCGCCGGAGAAAACGTGATCGTGGTTGCGGTTCAGATGATCAACCCCGGGGACATCGGTGGAGGAGTGCGCATCGAAACCAACGATGGTCCAATTGAGATGGGGAAGCCTGAAGTGCTTGAACCGTGTGTCGAGTTCACCCGGTTCCTGACAACTCGTCCGGAAGCGAGTTCTCGGGAAATCAAACCGGACCGTGAGAAGCTGAGAAACGGTGTTCGTGGTTATGCGGTGGGCATCCCCAACCCGATCGAAGTCGGTCTGGGAGATTTCGTTTCCATCCGAATGGTGTGAGTCCCAACAGGAACACCCAGCAGAGTCATGCAGGGACGATTGCCTTGGTCAGGGCGCCATTAGGGAGTCCGAGGTCCCTCTCGATGCCACTTGCGGCCCACTCCGCAGCCTTTCCACGCTCCATGACCGTCGGATGCGCCACCACCTGAAGCGTTAGCCCATCGAGGAGGGACAACGCTTTCCATGCCGCAGCTTCAACATCCACATCCTTGAACTCTCCAGTCTCGATTCCTGAGCGAATCACTTCTGAGAGAAGCTCCTGCCATTCGATGTTGAGATCGCGAGATCTTTCTCGAACCGCATCGTTTCTTCCAGCTTCGGACCAAGCATCGAGCCAGAATTGGAAGGTTTCGTCGTTGTCGGGGTCGGCCCATGCCGCAAAGTATGCGGCGAGTTTGCCGGTCGGTGAATCGGCGAGATCCATTCGCTCGCGGGTCGCCGAGAGGTCGGTCTCTGCCACCTTGTTGAAGGCTTCGGCAAGGAGTTCGTCCATCGAGGCGAAGTAGTGGTGGATCAGGCCACTCGATGTGCCCATCTCCTGGGCCACATCGCGCACCGTGGTTGCGGACAGACCCTTTCGGGCTGCCACCGTCTGCGCAGCGTCGACAATCGTCTGTCGTCTTCTGTCGGGTCTCATTCGACTCATGCCTGGCTCCACTCTATTGCGCGCACGTCCAATAGTGAATAGCGTGTCATTCCCTTGTCGAGGCTGAATCACATGCGAACGACACCGTTCTACGACCGGACCAGCGCGCTGAACCAGACGGGTCTTTGGGACCACTGGGCCGGGTACCTCTCAGCAAAGCAATACCACCTCTCGGAAAAGCTCGAGTACTTCGCGGTGCGAACTGCCGCCGGGGTATATGACACCTCTCCCTTGTACAAGTATCGGATTCACGGCAGGGACGCGGAATCCTTTCTAGCGGGAGTTCTCGCACGCGATGTTCGGACATGCCGGCCAGGTCAGGCCCAATATACGATCTGGTGTGACGACGATGGCTATGTCATAGAAGACGGGATGCTCTTTCGCATTTCCGAAACCGAATTCATGCTTACAGCCGCCGAGCCGAATGCTGCATACTTCCAGGGTCTCATAGGCGAGGCGTCGGTGGAGGTCGATGACATTTCCGAAGATGTGGCTTCTCTGGCCGTTCAGGGACCTCGGTCCAAAGCGATTCTCTCGACTATTGCTCCCGACATCGCCGAGCTCCACCCCTTCGAGGTCGCCGAGACCAAATTCGATGGCTCGCCCATCACGGTTTCCCGCACGGGCTTCACCGGGGATCTTGGCTACGAGCTGTGGGTTGAGGCCGAGGATGCGCTTGATGTATGGGACAGCTTGTTCGAGGCCGGCCAAGACCACGGGTTGATGCCCTTTGGGGAAACCGCCCTCGTCATGACGAGACTCGAGGCCGGGCTGCTGCTGATCGGCGCTGATTTCGGATCGAGTCGATACGCTTGGACCGATGGCGCAAGTTCAACGCCAGGCGAGCTCGGACTCCAGTGGATGTTCCGAGACATGGCCAAGGACCAGCGTCCGTTCATCGGTCGAGCTGCCATCCGAGGGGATCTGGATGGGGCTGTCCGAAGACGTCTTGTCGGCTTGACCATTGATTGGGAGGAGTGGGATGACCACTACACGCAGGCTGGGCACGTACCACCAAAAGACCACACACCGCTGGCTGAAGAGATACCCCTATTCGACAAGGGACCAGGAGCGAGCCGGCTTCGCCACCAGCTTCATGTACTCGCCAATGGTGCAGCGTCACATTGCGATCGCTCAAGTCTCACCGGAGTTCTCCGCTTTGGGCAGTGAGGTCGACTTTGAGGTGACGATCGATCATGTGCTCCATTACATCAAGGCCGTGGTCACCAAGATGCCCTTCTATGACCCGCCCCACAAGACAGCGTGAGGATCTGACATGACCGAGGATCAAACCTACGACGCCATAGTTGTCGGTGGCGGCCACAACGGCCTCATCAACGGGACATACCTGGCCAAGGCCGGGCTCCGAACATTGATCCTCGAGCGACGCGACATCGTGGGTGGCGCCGCAATCACCGAGGAGTTGGCACCGGGATTCCAGTTCACCACCTTCTCCTATGCGCTGAGCCAGCTCCGACCACAGATTGTCCAGGAGCTCGATCTGGTGAAATACGGGTTCATGCCTCTCCTGATGGAGTCGAACCTCACTCCGATGGACAACGGCGACTATCTCCTTCTGGGCCAGGACGAGCAAGCGAACATTGCTGAGATCAGACGTCATTCCAAGCATGATGCTGATGCTTTTGAACAGTTCTCCCATGATGTGGCGATGGTGGTTCAGGCGGTTCGTCCGCTTCTTGATTCGATTCCGCCGGACATCACGAGCACCGACCCCGAAGAGCTGATGCGGATGGCCGCTCTTGCCCAGCACGTGCGGAGTCTCCCGCCTCGAGTTGTCCACAACGGGATGAGGCTTCTCACGGGGAGTGTGGCGGACTTTGTCGACGACTACTTCGAGAGCGAGATCCTCAAAGCCGCCATTGCGAGTGCCGGGATAATCGGATCGAAGGTGGGTCCTAGGTCTCAGGGATCCGGGCTTGTCATGCTCTACATGTCCATTGGAGAGCATGACGGGGACCAGGGAGCATGGTCCTTTCACAAGGGCGGTAACGGAGGCTTCACAGAGGTGCTTGCCCGAGCCGCGGTTGGGTTCGGAGCGGAAATTGCCACCGGAGCCGCGGTATCAAGCGTGATAACGGAGAACGGCAGGGCAACCGGCGTAGCTCTCGAAGACGGGACCGAGATAGAGGCCGGTGTCGTCGTCAGCTCCCTTGATCCCCGCCGAACCTTCCTACAACTCGTCGAACCTAGAGAGCTTCCAACTGAACTTGTCGACTCCGTCCGGAGGATGCGTTTTCAGGGCACCTCGTCCAAGGTGAACTTTGCCCTGGATGGGCTTCCCAACTTCCCGGCACTGGCTGATCGAGGTGAAGACCCATTTCGGGGGTTCATCAACATGGGACCGACAATTGACTACCTGGAACGTGCTTTCGATGATGCAAAGTATGGGTGGTACTCGAAGAACCCCTATCTCGATGCATGTGTTCAATCGACGATTGATCGTGACATGGCGCCTCCCGGCAAACACGTGATGTCCAATTTTGTTCAGTACACTCCATACGAATTGAAGGGGAGTGATTGGGACACCGAACGGGAGAACCTCGGGGATACGGTGCAGGCGACAATCGAGAGGTTCTTTCCCGGGTTCGGTGATCTGGTTCTGCACCGTGAGGTGGTGACACCGCTTGACATCGAGCGGACGACCGGTCTGACCGAGGGCAACATCTACGGAGGGGAGTTTCTTGCTCCACAAATGTTCTTCTTCCGACCTGCTCCAGGCTGGAACCAGTATCGGACACCGATATCGGGGTACTACCAGTGTGGCTCCGGTACTCACCCCGGCGGATGTGTGATGGGCGGTCCCGCCAGACTTGCTGCCACTCAGATTCTTGGCGACCTGAAGACGTCGCAGTAGGGCAAGTGGCTCGCGTCGTCGTCATCGGTGCCGGTATGGCCGGCCTAACCGCCGCTCTGCGGCTTACTCAGACAAGCCACGACGTAACTGTCCTCGAGGCTCGTGATCGTGTCGGCGGTCGAGTTCACTCGGTCACGTTGAGCAACGGCGAAGTCGCGGAGCTTGGCGGTGAGTGGATCAGTAGCGACCAGCGCTGGGTGGTGGAGCTGGCACGTGAGTTCGAAGTGCCTATGAGCGAAGTGGGTGTCGATTTTGCCAAACGAGACCTCATCGGTTCACCTCCAATTGCGGCCGGCGAGCACCGACGTGTGGCGGGCGTCGTCACAGACGCCATCGAATCACTTTCCGTCGCCGACCGCTCACAACTTACGGTCGATGTCCTGCTCGAGGGGCTTGATGACGGCTCGGATGCGTTCACGATCCTACGGCAAAGGGTCGAAGCCTCTGCCGGCGTCTCGGCGGATCAGGTTGGGGTGGAAGAGATCGTTGGCGATTTTGGAATCGCGGAGGCCACTTATGTACGCATAGATGGAGGTAATCAACTCCTCGCTGTGGCTGTGGCAAACCAACTCTTCGATTTGCGGACGGATCAGCCCGTTCGATCAGTGGAATCGGACGAGGTCGGTGTCTCGGTCACCACCCAAAATGATCGGATCTCCGTAGACGGCGTGGTTGTGGCGCTGCCGTTGCCACTCATTTCCAAGATTCGCTTCGCCCCCCGGCTGAGCACTGAGATGAAATCCGCACTCGACCGTCTGACCATGGGCACAGCCGCCAAATTGGCTGTGTCGACTGAGTCGGAACCGCCGCTTCTGGCACGTCAGGACGGCGGCGAGACATGGTGGTGCTGGACAGGTGCCGGTGCCAACGGGGGGACCCGCAAAGTAGTGTCGGCGTTTGCCGGCACCCAGTTTGCGATCGATGCAGTGTCAGACGGGTGGAGGGATCGACTTGCTGAGGTTCTTCCGGAGATCAGGTTTGGAAGGGACTCGGCCACTGTCGATTGGGGCTTGGAGGAATGGTCCGGTGGCTGCTATTCGGCCCTCGGACCCGGTGACGAAGCGCTTCTCGATGTGTTTGAGCAAACCGGAAGGGTTGTGTTTGCCGGCGAGCACACGCTAGGTGCGGGCACGATCGATGGTGCAATCGAGAGTGGAGATCGAGCTGCGGGCCGTTTGGGGAGGTTTCTTGCTCGAGCGACAGCTTCGAACTGAACCAGAGCACAATCCACAGCATCATCGGCGAATCCGATGCGGCAAGCGCCACTCTACGAGAGGACCGGCCCCATACAGGGCCGGTCCTCTCCCTTTTACTTTCGAGCCGAAGGCTTGGTTAGCCCTTCGCCCTCGTGAAGGCGTCGGCGTAGTAGTTGTTCATGTCTCCCAGGTCCAAGAAGAACTCCAGGATCGCCATCGTCTCCGGCGGCGGGTAGATCGCATCCCATTCGAGGATATCCTCGTAGATGAACTCCTCTGCTGCTTCGTTGGGGCTGGCGTAGTAGTTGAAGTTGGTCAACGTGCCGCCATTCTCCGCCTCAAGCATGAAGTTGATGAACGTCTGTGCCGTGCACGGATGCTCGGCTGTCACCGGGATGGCCATCGTGTCGACCCAGGCCGCAGAGCCTTCGATCGGGATGGCATACCCGAAGTCCTCGTAGGCGTCGTACGTGAGGTTTCCTTCCTCGTCAAACTCCGAGATCCGGTCGAACTCGCCCAGGAAGTCCCCGTTCCAGCCCTGGGCCACGTTGACCTCGCCACTGGAGAGCAAGGTCCAATATGAGCTCGAGTTGAAGGCGGCGATCCATTCGTTCGTCGACGCGATCAGGTCAGCGGCCTCATCGACCTCGTCCGTGTTGAGCGTGTTCAACGAGTAGCCCAGGTACTTCAGGGCCGATCCCAGCGTTTCCCTGGTGTCGTTGAGCAACGAGATGAATCCCGCGTTCGGTGCAGCCATCTCGGGATCGAATAGCACGCCCCAAGACACGCCGTCCGTGTCGTCGATCGCGTCGTAGCTGAAGCCAATACCGGTGGTACCCCACTGATACGGAGCCGAGAACCGGTTCCCCGGGTCATACCCCGGACTCTGGAACAGCGGAGCGATGTTCGCATCCAAGTTTGGGATCGCCGCCCGGTTGAGCTCGACGAGCAAGTCGGCGTCGATCATCGTGACCACCATGTAGTCCGAGGGCACGACCACGTCGTAGGAGGCGCCGGCATCGATCTGAGCGAGCATGTCCTCGTTGGAGTTGAAAAAGGTGAGCGTGACCGATTCGCCGTGCTCTTCCTCGAACTTCGCCAAGAGATCGTCGACTTCGAACTCCTCAGCCAACGGCCCCGTCGGAATGTAGTCGGTCCAGTTGTAAAGGTTGAGAGTGCCATCGGTGGCCCCTTCCGTACAGGCATTGGCCGCAGCCTGGATGCCTTCGGCTGGAGCTTCCGTTGTCTCGGGTGCTTCGGTTGTCTCGGGTGCTTCGGTTGCCTCTGTGGTGCCATCGGACCCGCAGGCCGTCACCACCAGTGCTAAAGCTGCTATCAGAGCGAATATGCGTTTCACGTTTGTTTCTCCTTTGATCTATTTATCTGAGTAGGCCACATGTGTTTCATGGTTGTGTCTCCCTCGATTCAAGCTTTCTGTCTGCCTTATGAGCTTCATTGGTCACTCTCTTTCAATTCAGTTCTTCGTCCAGTTCGATTCTGGAATAGCAGTGAAGTCAGGACCAGCACCATCGAGACCACGATCATGAGCGTCGAGACTGCGTTGATTACCGGGGTGACCGTGCGTCTTATGAGACCGAACACGTAGACGGGCAGAGTCGTCGATCCCGGACCCTGGACAAAGCTGGTGATCACGACATCGTCGAGCGACAACGTCAGGGCGAGTAGGGCACCACCGAGGACTCCGGGCATGATCAAGGGCAAGGTCACTCGTCGGAACGCCTGCCATCGATTGGCGTACAGATCGGCAGCGGCATCCTCCATTGCCGGATCCATATGGGCCAACCTGGCTCGGACCACGATAGCGACGAACGAGGTGAGGAAGGCTATGTGTGCCAGCGTGATTGAACCGCGACCGAGTGGAATGACGCCGGTCGAGGTGAACCACAACAGGAGCATGACGGCCATGGTGACGTCGGGGATGATGATCGGGAGGTACAACAACCCGTCGAAGGCACCGCGGCCGATCCATCGCCGGTAGCGGTCCAGAGAGAGTGCTGCAGCGGTGCCAAGGACAGTGGCGACGGTGGTCGCTATCAACGCAACTACGACCGAGTTCTCCAGAGCATTCAGGAGCTGCTCATTCTTCAGCATCTGCTCATACCAGCGAAGGGAGAACCCACCCCATTTCCCCACGCTCTCGGAGCCCGAGAAGGAGAATACGACGACAACCACGATGGGCAGGTAGAGGAAGGCGAACACCAACCAGCCGAAGATGGCCAAGGACCGGTCCACGCGAGGGCGTGCTGCGGCGCCCTGGTGCAGCGTCGTCATATTGTCCTGCCACCGGTGCGGAAATAGATCATGGTCGCCACCAGCATGACGATCAGAATCGCCCCGGAGAGCGCGGATCCGAACGGCCAGTTCCGCGCCGCCTGAAACTGGGTGACGATGAGGTTGCCGATCAGGTTTGTCTTAGCCCCGCCGAGAATGTCGGGGGTCACATAGGCACCGAGACTGGGGATGAAGACGAGTATCGATCCTGCGATGATCCCTGGCTTGGACAGTGGGAGGGTGATCTTCCGGAACGCCTTGGAGCCCGAGGCGTAGAGGTCTCTTCCCGCCTCGACCAGGCTCCAGTCCATGCGCTCGAGAGCGGCGTAGAGGGGGAGAACCATGAACGGCAGGTATCCATACAACAGGCCGATGAACACGGCGGGTTGGGTGAACAGCATCCGGCCCCACAATCCGGTGGCTTCCCCAAGCTGGGTGATGTACCCGTCGGAGCCGAGCAGCATCCGCCACGCATAGGTGCGGACGAGGAAGTTGGACCAGAAAGGGATGAGCACCGCGATCAGCAACAGCGTTCGCGTTCTTTGCCTTGCCCTCGTGGCGATCCAATAGGCGAATGGGTAGGCGATCATCAGGCACACGGCGGTGTTGAGGAGTGCCATCCAAAGAGATCGGACGGCGATGGTCACCACCAGGGAGTCGGCGAGCCGCGCCCAGGAGTCTAGATTCCAGTTCTCCAACAGGGGCTTGCCGGTATTACTACGACTGGCGAACGAGAAAACAAAGATAACGAGCAGCGGCAGCACGAAGAAAAACGTCAGGTAGACATATGCAGGCGCCGCATGAAAGAAACCGCGCCACGACTCCTGCCTCCGTGCCCTCCGCTCTAGACGCGGGTTGACTTCCTCGTCTTCCACCGGTTTGCGCTCGTCGAGGAGGGTCATTCGCTGAGCGCCATTGCTGCGTCTGGATGAAAGTCGATGATGACCTGATCCCCCAACGCTCCATCGCCGAATACTTGGAATGTTCTCGACGCGAACTTCGATTGAGTCGGACATACCGAGCTGAACCTCGTAGACGCGGGCTTCGCCGTAGAAGGTTCCTCTGACAATCGAGCCCTTCAGGGCGTTGCGGTCGGGCGGCGCGTCGGAGCAGGTCGAGTAGATGTGGAGCTTCTCAGGGGCCGGATGGTGAGGGTGACCTGCCGCTGCCTTTAGGCGACGAGGTGCGTGCCCGGATGACTTCACCACCGTTCAACCTTACCGAGCCGGCCTCGGCGATCACCGCTGCGAGTAGACACATCTCGCCCACGAAACCCGCGACAAATAGGTTCTCTGGGGAGACTCATATACGTCTTCCGCGGAGCCCACCTGAGCGAGCTCGACCTTCGTTCATCACTCCGATGCGGTCGGACATAGTCAGAGCCTCACCCTGGTCGTGGGTCACGTAAACGAAGGTGATCCCCACCTCATGCTGTGGATGTCCTTGAGCTCGAGTTGCATGGTCTGACGGAGTTTGAGGTCCAGGGCGCCGAGAGGCTCGTCAAGGAGCAACACCTTTGGTCTGTTGACCAGGGCACGGGCCAGAGCAACCCGCTGCTGCTCTCCACCGGACAATTCCTTGGACGACCGGCTCTCCATCCCGGTGAGTCGAACAAGGTCGATCGCCTCGCCCACCCGCCTCCGAACTCTCTGAGTCGTCGATCTTCTGCATCTTCAGGCCAAAGCCGACGTTGCCGGCGACATTCATGTGTGGGAACAAGGGCGTACGACTGAAAGACGGTGTTGACCGGGCGTTTGTTGGGTGGTCGCAAACCCATCTCCTCGCCGATGGATGCGCACACTGCCTTCGGTGGGGAACTCGAGTCCAGCAATCATGCGCAGGGTCGTGGTCTTGCCCACAGCGGACGGCCCCAGCAACGAGAAGAACTCTCCGTCCTGGATCTCGAGGTCGACATCGTCAACTGCCACGACTTCTTCCCCGAACCGTTTGGTGACACCGTGAAGACTGACAGCGGGCGTCGTGTCTGTCATTGGTAATCGCCATGGTGGTCCGAACGCTCCACGCCGTCACCCTACTCGTCTAATTGCGCAGCCGTCCAATAACGAATATCGTAGATCTATGCACCGTTGTAGCCACGCGTCTCCATCGCATGTGACAACCGGGTGACCGACGCCACGGCGTCGGCGGATGGTTTCCCGACAAGAGTCCCGCGTCGTCATTGTCGGTGGAGGGATAATCGGGGCGAGCGTCGCCTATCACCTCACAAAACTCGGTTGGAACGATGTGGTCATCCTCGAGCGACACCAACTCACTTCGGGAACGACCTGGCATGCTGCCGGACTCGTTGTTTCTGGGGGGATGACAACTCAGACGCTGGCATGGATGGCGAAGTATTCCAGAGATCTCTTCGAAGTGCTGGAAGAGGAAACCGGTCTGTCTACCGGGTTCCGCCCGATCGGATACCTCCAGACCGCGAGCACACCCGAGCGAGCGCACAAGCTCCGTAGAGAGGCCGACTTCATGCGGCTGATGGGGATAGAGCGTGAGGCGGTATCCCCTCGGGAGGTCGCCGACATGTGGCCACAACTCGATGCAAGTGCGGTCATCGCCGGCTTCTACACCGCGAACGAGGGTCGCGCCGACCCCGTCAATGTGGCCATGTCCCTGGCGAAGGGGGCCCGGCTCGGTGGTGCCAGAGTGATCGAGGGGGTCACTGTTACCGGGTTTACCAAGTCGCGTGGCCGTGTCACCGGGAGTGAGGACCGATCGAGGGAGACATCGAAGCGGACTATGTAGTCAATTGTGCCGGCATGTGGGCGCGCCAGCTCGGGGCCCTTGCCGGTGTCTCCGTCCCGCTCCAGGCCATCGAGCATGCGTACCTGATCAGCGAGCCGTTCGACGGTGTCTCTCCTGACCTTCCCATCTTCGAGGACCCTGACCGCTTCGCCTACTACCGCGAGGAGACCGGAGGGCTCATGGTGGGTCTGTTCGAACCGGTATCTGCGCCCGTGGTCCCTTGACGGGATCCCCGATGACTTCAATTTTGGGGAGATCCCATCTGACTGGGACAGGCTGGGCTCCCTTTCTCGAGGTTGCAATGGAGATACTCCCCGACCTCGAGCATGTCGGGCATAAGGAAGCTCTTCACAGGTCCGGAGGCATTTACGCCCGACAATGGGTTCCTCATCGGAGAAGCTCCTGAGTTGGAGCACTTCTTCGTAGCGGCCGGTATGAACTCCCTCGGCATTCTCACAGGTGGGAGGGAGCGGGGATCGATTGTGGCGAGCTGGATCGTCGATGGTGTCGCACCCATCGATGTGACGGATGTGGACATCGCACGACTCTCGCCCGTTTCAGGCGAATCGCTCCTACCTCGAGGAGCGGAGCGTTGAGTTGCTTGGCAGGCTTCACTCCACCGGCTCATGGCCGCATTCACATCCGACAACAGCCCAGGAACGTCAGACGTTCGCCGATCCACGATCGGCTCGAGAAAGCCGGAGCACATTTTGCCGAGTCCGCGGGATGGGAGAGCCCGGCATGGTTCGGCCCGGAGAGCACCGGATCCGGCCCAACCCTGTCCTACGGACGTAAGCACTGGTTCAAGTTCCATGCCGAGGAGCATCATGCGGTCCGCAACGGTGTCGTTTTGCTGGACCTCTCGTCGATGTCGAACTTTCTCGTTCAGGGCCCGGGCGCAGAAGATGCCCTCAACAGAATCTCAGGCAACAACATCGCGGTGCCTGTTGGGCAATGCGTCTACACGCAGTGGATGAACGAGAGGGGCGGCACTGAAGCCGATCTCACAATCACCCGTCTCGGTGAGTTTGAGTTCTTTGTAGTTGCCGCCGAGGCGTTCCACAGACGTGTTGAGACGATGTTGAGAAGGGGGGCATCGCAGACCGTGGTTGTGACCGACGTAACCTCTGGATACGCCCTTCTCAGTCTTCAGGGGCCTGACTCCCGGAGTGTGCTCAGCGAGATCACCACGACCAGCCTCAGCAATGACGACTTCCCGTACTTCACTGCCAAGAAACTGGATCTCCATCACGCCACAGGAATGGCATTCAGGATGAGTTTTGTCGGCGAACTGGGCTGGGAGTTGTATGTGCCTTCCGAATTCGCGATTGGTGTCTACGACGCCCTTGCCGAGGCAGGGGAGAGTTTCGGTCTCATCAACGCAGGCATGGAGACCTTGGAGAGCACCAGAACCGAAGCCGGAAGACGTGACTACGGGCTCGACATCGAAAACTCGGACTCACCTCTGGAAGCCGGACTCGGGTTCGCGGTTGACTTCGATAAGCCCGGAGGGTTCATCGGACGGGATACGCTGCTGCGCCAGCGCGAGAACCGTCCACTGACATCCCGGCTTGTCCAGTTTCTGCTCGAGGACCCGGAGCCGCTTCTCTACGGCGAGGAGCCGATTCTCCACCAGGGCACGGCGGTCGGATATCTTCGGTCCGGGGCCTACGGGCATACTCTGGGAGGCGCCATGGGCATGGGCTATGTCGAGCATGCCGACGGGGTGACGGCCGACATGGTGAACTCGGGAGGGTTCGAAGTCCAGGTTGCAGGTGAACGGGTTCCGGCCAAGACCTCGCTCAGGCCCATGTATGACCCAAAGGGTCAACGGGTCCGCATGTGACAGCGTGAGCAACGAGCCTGAAAGCAATATCGGGTTGCCGCAGCGAACCCAGGTTCTGATCGTGGGAGGCGGCATCATCGGATGCAGTGTCGCCTACCACCTGACAAGACTCGGGATCACCGACGTGACGATCATCGAACAGGGCGCCCTCACCAGCGGATCTACCTGGCATGCTGCCGGGCTTGTCTCCCAACTCAAAGCAACCCACAGCCTGACCAAGTTGGCCACCTACTCCGCACGGCTTTTCGAAGCACTCGAAGACGAAACCGGGCAGGCCACCGGGTATCGCACGCCTGGCTCGATATCGGTTGCCTCAGATCACGAACGATGGGAGGAGATCCTCCGCGGAGCGTCCATGGCCACCACATGCGACGTCGAGACGGAGATCATCGATCTGGACCGAGCGAAAGAGATGTGGCCTCTGCTGAGGACGGATGATCTCGTTGGCGCCCTGTACATCCCTCACGACGGCCAGACATCTCCGGTGGACACGACCGTCGCACTCGCCACGGGGGCGAAAGCCCGTGGCGCACGGATCATCGAGGGTGTCTCAGTGGAGAGACTGCTCGTTGAGAGCGGAACGATCGTCGGAGTGGAGACCGAACAAGGCATAATCGAGGCCGAGACTGTCGTCCTTGCCGCGGGCATATGGACCCGGCAGCTTGCGGAGACGATCGGGGTCAATGTGCCACTACAGGCCTGTGAGCACTTCTACATCGTCACCGAGCCCATAGATGGGGTGCTGCCGGGGATGCCAACTCTCCGCGACCCGGGCGGCTACACCTACTTCAAAGAGGAAACCGGCAAGATCATGGCGGGCTTCTTCGAGCCAAGAGGCAAGGTGTGGAAACTCGATGGCATTCCGCGCGACTTCTCATTCGGGACATTGGCCGAGGATTGGGACCACATCGGACCCATTTTCGAACGGGCGATCCACCGGGTGCCGGCCCTCGAAGAGTCTGGGCTGCAACTCTTTTTCAATGGTCCGGAGGCGTTCACCCCCGATGGTGTCTACTACCTCGGGGAAGCGCCGGAGGTGAAGAACTGCTTTGTGTCCGCGGGATTCAACTCCGTGGGCATTCAGTCGGCGGGCGGGGTTGGTTGGGTTCTTGCAGATTGGATCGCACACCGGCATCCACCGATGGATCTTTCGGCTGTCGACATACGACGTGCCTTTCCCTACCAGGCGGACCGTGAGTATCTCGCTAAGCGCATTCCCGAGGGTCTCGGCTTGCTCTATGCGATGCACTGGCCGTTTCGTCAGTACGAGAGCGCTCGGAATCAGCGAGTGTCTCCCGTCCACGATCAGATCGATCGGGCCGGTGCCGTATTCGGGGAAGTCGCGGGTTGGGAGCGACCCAACTGGTATGCCCTGGACGGCCAAGAGAAGAGGTACGAGTACAGCTACGGCAAACAGAACTGGTTCGAGGCGTCCGGCGTCGAGTGCGCGGCGGTACGGAACGCGGTCGGTTTTTTCGATCAGACGTCGTTTGTCAAGCTTCGTGTCACCGGCCGGGACACGGCGAGAGTGCTCAACGAAGTCTCGGCAAACGAGGTCGACGTTGCTACCGGCAGGGCCGTCTACACCCAGTGGTGCAACAACAGGGGCGGTATCGAAGCCGATCTCACGGTGACCAGGATCAGTGAGAACGAGTTTCTTGTGGTGACAGCAGCAGCCTCCGGGACCCGGGATCTCGCCTGGCTCAGAGCCGCATGTCGCGACCACGAGGCAACCGTTGAGGACGTCACCAACGACTATGCAACGTTTGGCCTTATGGGCCCCAGGTCTCGTGAGTTGCTCTCACAGCTCGGGTCGGCCGCATTGGGAAACGATGACTTCCCCTTTGGCACCGCTCAACAAGTCGAGCTGGCGGGTCATTCGGTTCTTGCTCTTCGCATGACCTATGTGGGTGAGCTTGGCTGGGAGATCTACGTTCCCTGGGGCGAGGCGGCCTCACTGTATGAAGTGATCGTTGCTGCTGGAGAAGACCACGGTCTCCGCCATGCCGGCTACCACGCGATGAACACGCTTCGGCTCGAGGCCGGATACCGCCACTGGGGACATGACATCACAGACGAGGACACACCAGTGGAGGCAGGTCTCGGCTTTGCGGTTGCGTGGGACAAACCCTCCTTCAATGGCAGGGACGCCTTACTCGCCCAGCGAGAGCAGCCCCGGTTCAAGCGGCTCGTTCAGTTCAGGCTGGAGGATCCGGATTGGCTGCTCTACCACGATGAGCCGATCTATCGAGACGGGGTGCTCGCCGGGCGTACCAGCTCTGGCATGTGGAGCTATGTCGAGGGTCGGTCTCTGGCGATGGGCTACATGAACAACGAAGAGGGCGTGACCCAGGTGTGGCTCGATGGAGGCGACTTTGAGATCGAGGTGGCGACACAGAGGATCACAGCCACCCCATCGATCCGCTCGTTCTATGACCCTCGCAACGAGCGTGTTCGGGTCTGAGGTTCTAGCCCTATACGACCCGAATGTCTCTGAGGAAGGGCACCGGAGCCGGAACCGACGTGTCGAGTTCTCTAGCGAACTTGTGACCGGAGTACACCGCCGTGGCGATAGTGCCGGGGGCGAGACAGTCACCGATACGATCTACCGACATCTGGCCGACGAGCCTGTGATAGAGAGCATCCTGTGGTGTGCGTGATGTCGCCATCACCACAGTCGCCGTGGCAATCTCCCTTGTCTTGCCGGTGTAGATGGATTCGAGGACAACGTGGTCAGCGTCAACGCTCGCAAGGGCCATGCAAGTCTCGATCGATATGTCAAGCCCGACGATCCGCTGCTGGATGCGGTACTGCTCCTCGGTGTGTCTGGTCCACGTTGAGATCTCGTTCGCGGGAGTCACCAGCGTCACTTCGAGCCCATCCCGTCGAAGCAGCTCTGCAACCACACCGCCGATGTAGTAGTGGTCGTCGTCGTAGACAACCACGGGACCTTCCGGCTGAAATCCGGCGAGAATGTCGTCGGGAGTGATGACGTTGGTGGTATCCCAGCCAGGTATGGGTCCGTCGTGCCATCTCCCCACCCCATCGCGTCTCCACTTCGCACCTGTCGCAATTACCACATGATCTGGCTGGTACTCGCGGATCTGGCCTTCGTCGATCTCGCTTTCTAGGAAGTAGTCGACGTTCTTCAGCTTCTCGATCATTGTCAGACGCCAATCCCGGACGCGTCCCCATTGCGCGAGTCCGGGTAGACGTGACTCGAGCGCTACCCGGCCTCCGAGTTCACGGCGGGCTTCGGTGAGGGCCACGTCGTAGCCACGTTTGCCGAGAGCAACGGCAGCTTCCAGGCCCGCAGGCCCGCCGCCGACGATGAGGATCGAGGAGTCTGACCCCTTTTCCGGTATGTGCTCGGGGTGCCAGCCTCTGCGCCACTCTTCGCCCATTGTCGGATTCTGCGTGCAGCGGATCGGAGTGCCCGTCTGGTCGCCGACGTAGCAAATGTTGCACCCGATGCACTCCCGGATCTCGTCCTCGCGACCTTCGGCGATCTTGGTCGGGATGAATGGATCGGCGATTGATGGGCGAGCCGCACCGATCAGGTCCACGACTCCCTGGCGAACGAGACGCAGCATGGTTTCTGGGCTGGTGAATCTTCCGACACTGACCACCGGTTTGTTCGTAACCGATTTGACCCACGACATTGTTTTCTCGAGCCCCGCTTCGGGTACGAACCGAGAGGTCCCCATCTCGTATGAGTAGTCATGGACCGTTATATCCCACAGATCAGGGAGATCGGCGAGCAACTCGAGCATTTCTCGCGGCTCTGCCGTGTCCTGGTCGTTGTCGTCACCACCGGCGCTGGCCGAGAATCGGACGGCCACCGCACAGGTGTCACCGACCTCCTCCTTGGTCTCGATGATCAGCTCTTTGAGCAACCGGGCCCGGTTCTCCAGTGATCCCCCGTATTCATCGGTCCGTTGGTTGGACGGTTGCAGAAACTGATGGATGAGGTACCAGTGGGCGGCATAGACGTAGACGATGTCGAAACCGGCGCGTTTGGCGCGTCGAGCGGCCTCGAGATGCCACATCTTGAGGTCCTGGATGTCGGCTTTTTCCATGACCCGGGACTGCAAGGGGTCGTTGACGCCGGCGGGCCTGCTGGACGGGCCTAGGGGCGTCTCGCGGGTGTAGTGGTTGGCCGATGAGGCGCCTCCGTGCCAGAGCTCGATACCTGCGAGGGCACCGTGCTCATGGATTGCCTCCACGGTCATCGACATGGCCTTGACGTCGTCGTCGTCCCATATCGACGCGGTCGGATACGGCTCATCGTCGGACGATGGATGAATCGAGCAGTACTCGGTGCAGACGGTTCCCCAGCCTCCTTCAGCCTTGACCCCACGAAGAGCCGCGACCGAGTTCGGGCGGCGATAGCCCATGCCCGTGCAATGTGGAACCTGGTAGAAGCGGTTCGGTGCCGTCACCGGTCCGATCTCGACGGGTTCGAACAACAGGTCGAAACGGGGGTCACGGGGCATCCTCTGTCTCCTGAGGTCGGGTGATGGTCACTTTAGGACCGCGCAAGGAGTGACGACCGCGGTCGGGCACACCCCAAGACACCCTCCCTAGGCCCCCGTTTTGCGCTCCGCCATTCCGTTGAGGACTTCGAGGACAAGACGGTTCGCCAGGTAGGCGGTCTGCTCTCCCGGTCCGTCATATGGTGGTGACACCTCGACGATGTCTGCGCCGAGCACGTTGAGATCCTTGGAGATTCTCCGGATGGTGTCGAGGAGATCTCGGGAGTTGAGACCACCGGGCTCGGGAGTGCCCGTTCCGGGGGCCATACCCGGATCGACGACGTCGATGTCCACCGAGATGAAGACACCCTTTGCTCCGCCATCGAGTGAATAGGCGACGGCCTCGTCGACGACATCGTCTAGACCACGATCCACGATCTCGTTCATCATGAACGTCCGCATCTTCTGCTCACCCATCCATTCGATGACTTCCGGCTCGGGCCAGTAGCCGCGCAGCCCGATCTGGACGAAACGGTGCCCGGGGACCGCACCGGATTCGACCAGACGACGCATCGGCGTGCTGTGCCCGGCCAATCCTCCACGCTGGAGAAACCCGGTGTCGGCGTGGGCGTCGAAATGAATCAAGGCGATCTCGCCAAATCCGTGCACCCGGGCAACACCTAGTGCATCGGGCCAGGTGATGGTGTGATCGCCTCCGAGGATGATGGGTACCTTGCCCGCAGCAGTGATATCCGCGACAACATCGCCAATCCGCTCGACTGACTCCTCCATCTCGCCAGGAATCACGTTGACGTCTCCGATGTCGACTACTCCGAGAACTCCTAGCGGGTCGATTCCGGTGAGTAGATGGGGGCGGTACCCGTCCATTGCCCCGTAGTCGGCATTACGGATCGCCGCCGGTCCGAATCGAGCCCCGGGTCGGTACGTGGTTCCCCAGTCAAAGGGGGCTCCGAGAATGACGACGTCTCCATCGCCCAAATCGTCGGAGGTTGCCGCCGGGACCCCCAGAAAGGAGTTGCGGGATGCAAAGGAGATGTACTCCGCGGAGGCAAACGGGATCTCGGTCTTGCGCTGTTCGTAGGGCGTGTACATCGGCATCGGTACGCTAACTGGACTTTGACCAGGTCGGGACTTTCAATCTGCATTCCAGGTCTGGCATGATGACCACCATGTCTGAGCAGGTTGTAGAGAACGAGGTCAGTCATCCCCGCATGGCGAGGGCGATTGTCAAGGGAGCCATCATCGGGCTGCCCACGGCAATAGTCTTTCTGACAATCTCGGTGTGGCTCATTACCGACCTGCAGACGATCGTGTTCAGCCTGCGCGAGGACTAATCCATGGTGAGGGTCAGACCTGTGAACCCTCCGGCAAAGCCACCCAGAAGGACTCC
>PVMK01143056.1_pt1 | contig 55870 bp, 50 predicted proteins | sample 1853481 | NCBI WGS metagenome assembly PVMK01 (sample SAMN08533507, study PRJNA380276) | Marine sediment metagenome, whole genome shotgun sequencing project.
TCAAATGGGCTTTGATGGCTTCAACGGCATCATCCTGTAAAAGTTTATCCCCGCTCTGGGCCACCATGACCGGGTCAAGCACGATTTTCCGGGCGCCGTGTTTTTTGAGCGCTTGTGCGACCACTTCGATCAGCTCGGCCGAGTAGAGCATCCCGATCTTAACGGCGTCGGCGCCCATATCGGTGAATACCGCTTCTATTTGCTGCACCGCAAAGGCCGGGGGAACGGCATGGATGCCTTTTACGCCCAGGGTATTCTGGGCGGTCAGGGCAGTAATGACCGACATGCCGTAACAGCCGATGGCCGAAAAGGTTTTCAGATCGGCCTGAATCCCGGCACCGCCGCCGCTGTCGGAGCCGGCGATGGTCAGGACTTTACAGTATTGTCTGCGGGTTTTCTGATTTTGAGAAGCTTCATTCATTTTCTTTGGCCTTGAAATGATCCCAACCCGTCGGGGTCAGGGGTTTGGTTTCACCGTCCGGATAAACCATCTCGATTTGTTCTTTTGAGGTTATTTCTCCGACGGCAAAAAGAGGGCGTTTAAATTCCTTTTTAAAAGCAATCGCAATTTTATCTGCATTCTGCGGTGCTATCGTGCACAGCAGGGTGTAATCCTCTCCACCGGAAAGCGCGTAGTCTATCGGGTCAAAATCAAAACGGGTGCAGAAATCTTTCAGGTTCTGTGAAATGGGAATTTTGTCTGCAAACAAACGCGCTCCCACCCGGCTTTCTTCGGCAATATGGGCAAGGTCCGAACTCAAACCGTCGCTGGTATCGATGGCGGCATGAACGCCGCGTTGCCGGGCGAGGAATCGTCCTTCCCGCAGATGGGGTTCCGGTGTCAGATGGGCGTTGAGCAATGCTGTTAGCGTTTCGGTGTCGGCGTCAATTTCATTCAATATCAGATGCAATCCGGCTTTGCTGTCTCCCAGAAAACCGGTGGAAAATATCATATCTTCGGGCCGCGCGGCATCGCGGCATAGGAGCTCCTCTTTTGATACGATGCCCTGCACCACGATATTGATGATCAGGTCCACTTTTGAACGGGTGGTGTCCCCGCCCAGAACGTTGACATCGTATCCGGCGGCCAGATCTTTGATGCCGCTGTATATTGCTTCGAGATAATCCAGGTGGCAATCATCGGGGATAGCAATGCTGACAAATGCTTCCCGGGCAATGCCGCCCATGGCGGCGATGTCGCTCAGGTTCACGGCCAGGGATTTATAGCCCAATTCAAACCCGGAAATGGTCTCTCTCAGGAAATGAATGCGTTCAACCAGCAGATCCGTTGTGATTAAGGTCAGCTGTTCGGGTTCGGTCATGAATGCGGCGGCATCATCACCGATGGCTTTAATGATGTTATCCGGTCGAATCAAACAGCCGCGGCTGATCTTTTTAATGAAACCGAATTCGCCGATTTCTTTTAAGCTCATATTTGTCTGGCTTTCACAATCACGTGTTTTAAATCTTTGGCTGCCGCTTCGGGATCATCGGCGGCCACAATCGCTGAAACTACGGCCACACCATCTGCGCCGCTGCGGATGACTTCGGCGGCGTTGTCCCGGTTCAAACCGCCGATGCCGACCAGCGGGAGCCTGACCGCTTTGCGAATTTCCCGCAGTCCTTCCAAGCCCAAAGGAGGTGCCGTATCGGTTTTGGTGGGCGTGGCATAAATGGGGCCTACGCCGAGGTAGTCGGCCCCGCCTTTTTCAGCTTCGATGGCGTTTTGCAACGATTCGGCCGATATGCCGATGATCATCGAATCTCCCAATATTTCTCTGACGATGGCAAGCGGCATGTCGGTTTGTCCGAGGTGCACGCCATCGGCTTTTACGGCCTGGGCGACATCCACGCGGTCGTTGATGATCAGGGGCACGCCCCGGGCCGAGAGGCATTCTTTAATGCTCAGGGCCTGCTCGATAAAATCCCGGGTGGAACAATCCTTTTCCCGTAATTGCACAACGGTGGCGCCTCCGTGAACGGCGGCAGTAACAATTTCAAGGGTGGTGCGACCGTGCGCCAAACCGCGGTCCGTTACCAGATACAATGAATAGTCGATGTTTTGTAATTTCATATGCAGAAATCCTTGCAGGATTTTTGTTCGTGGTCCGTTGTCAGTGGTCCGTTGTAAGAAAAAATAGATTTTATCGGATTTATAGTTGCGATCTCGCAGTGGATTTATTTTTTTTGCGACGGACAATGGACCACTGGCAACTGACGAATTAATTTTCCTCTATTTTACAGCCTTCTTTTAAATCTTGCGGTGTAATGGTGTAAAGCGCATCGATCATCTGGATCATGAAGCTTCCCGGAGCGCCGGCATTTTTTCCGGCAACTTCACCGGCCAGGCCAAAAAAAGCCAGGGCCGTTGCCGTTGCACTGACCGGATCATCATCGACGGCTAAAAAGGCGCCAATGGTCACGGTGGCCGTACAACCGGTTCCGGTGACATAGCCCATCAAGGGATGCCCGTTTGCAACGCGGATCGCGCGGCTGCCGTCGGTGATCAGGTCCACCGGCCCGGTGATTGCCAGGGTGGTGTCGAGCTCCTGAGCCATAACGGTTGCAGTCTTGGCGGCTTCTTCCACCGAATGAATGGAATCCACTCCTTTTGTTTTGGATTCGGCGCGCCGTAATGACAGTATTTCAGAAGCGTTTCCGCGGATGACGCTGACACGGGTTTGATCGATTATTTTTTTAGCGGAATCGGTGCGCAGCGGCGTGGCCCCGGAGCCGACCGGATCGAGAATAACCGGTGTTTGCTGTTCGGATGCTTTCTTGCCGGCTTTTATCATGGAAAAAATCCAGTCATCGGTCAGCGTGCCGATATTCAGCACCAGTGCACCGGCAAAGGAAACCATATCTTCAACTTCATTCTGGGCGTGGGCCATCACCGGTGAAGCCCCCATTGCCAGTAAAGCGTTGGCCGTATAATTCATAACCACATAATTGGTAATATTATGAATCAGGGGCTTTTGTTCTCTTACGGCGGTGAGGTTTTTTGCCGCTTTTTCATTCAGATGTTTCATAATTTATCTCTCCCAATTTGGAAATTAATAACTTAATAATCTCGTAAAAAGTCAGAAAAGCAAACTTTTTACGAGTGTGTTTTGTATTTGGTGTTTAGTGTTTAGTATTCTAACATACCGATATAGAATCATATATTTCATACCAAATACCAAACACGAAACACCAAACACTTGATGAATTCGATTTTTTACGAATTCATCAAACTTGATTTAAAAATATTACTGACTAACAAAACAAAAGCCGTTTCCGGAAGGAAACGGCTTGTTTGAAAATGTGAGGCGGATCTGCTCCACACGTTCCCTTCGCTGGAATTACCCAGATCAGGTTCCAAGGGTATAATCTCAGGCTGATTTCAGCCACCCCCACCTAAGTTTATAGAAGTGATTTCAAAACCTCAGATTACGTTCAAAGGCAAGGCGCGAGCTGATGAGAAAGCGCAGCATACACGGGAGTATGTGAGCATTTCGCAGAAGCTCGCAACGCCGTATTTGGGCGTTAGATGGGGTTTTGAAACCGCTTCTAAAGATATGTAGACAATTGATGGTTTCATGTCAAGTTTAAATCAATTTACAACCCCAAATCCTCGTTAATGAGTACGATTTTTACTCTGCCTTTGGGAAATGATTTTTCGGTGATGGTCCAGGTGTTGCAGATACGGTCCGGGCTTTTGCATTCTTCGCAATAAGATGTCTTCACACAGGGCGTTTTCTTATCCAATCGCATGGAATTGGTGGGAGCCACATAATTTTTCACCCGGAACATGGCTTCCTCCAGATCGGGTACGATTTTGTTGCGCCCGACCACAATGATGACCCAGCGAGGACCGAAGGTCAACGCCGCGATTCGGTTGCCGATCATATCCAGGTTCACCAGTTGTCCGGCTTCGGTGACGGCGTTGGTTCCGGTGATAAACAGATCGGAATGCAGCGCCTGTCGGCGCCGCTGATTTTTTTCTTCGTCGGAAATTTTCTTATCGAAAGTGTCCCAGATTTCTAAATCCGGGCTGTCTTTCAGTTCTTTGTAAAGTCCGCTGCCCGTAAAGGTCATGGAGCCGCCCCAGGAAACGGTCCTGGGGGCTAATTGGGGAATAAGGCTGTCTAGAACAATTTTATTCGCATCCTCTTTTTTGTCTGCTAAAAAGACCTCGAAGTTATTGGATTCCAGTGCAGTTTTTACATCTGCGAGCCTGATCTGCCAAAAATTATCAATCGGTTTGTCCATTTTCTCCTCCTGTATCAATAAAAAATTCAATAATCCAACTCAACAAACTAGAAGCTGTCTTATAAATAGCAGGTCACGTTTAAAAAAGCGACTAGAGTGAACTAAAGTGTTAAGTGACTAAAGTTAAAGAGTCGCTGGGCTCCATCATTTATAAAAATGATCGTTCGACCCAGAGGCTCTCGACGGGCAGAATTCATCAACTTTAGTCACTTTAGATCACTTTTAACTTTAGCGCACTTGCATTGATGCATTTTTGATATAGCTTCTATGTGATTTTGGTGATAACCAGGGTAACATCATCCGCTTTTTCCTGCGGATGACTGAAATTGTCAACCTCTTTGATAACCGCTTGAATGATTTCTTTGGCCGGCTGGTCGGCATACTGACGGATGACATCTTTAAATCGCTCTTTGCCGAACATTTCTCTTTTTGGATTTTGGGCTTCCCAGATGCCATCGGTACCAATCATGATAATTTGACCGGGCTTAATCTCTTTCTGAAATTTTTGATAGGCACTCACCTCGGATACGCCCAGCGGCAGCGCATTACCGGCAAGCTCTTCAAAGTTGCCGGATTGCTGATCATAGATCATCGCCGGGTCATGGCCGGCGTTTACCCAGTGAATGACCTGATTGTCGCGGTCGATCTCACAGATAAACAGCGTCATAAAGCGTCCGGATTCTTCGACATCCCGGGTTAGCTGTCGATTGACATCCGTGACCACCTGATCCAACTCACCCGATCTCGAGGTACGCTGACGCAGAAAAGCCCGCGCCGTGGTCATGAGCAATGCCGAAGAAATGCCGTGATCAGAGACATCGCCCACCACAACACAAATCTTTTTTTGACCGTCTTTACCGGCAATCAGATAGTCGTAATAATCTCCGCCGGTTTCTTCACAATAGATGCTGGTGCCCGCAATATCCAGTCCTTCAATTTCGGGATCTTTCCCGGGAAGCAGATTTTGCTGGACTTCCATGGCCAGATCCAGGGATTGCTGCAGGCGCTTACGCTCTTTAAGCCCGTCGGTCATTTCGTTGATCACATCACCGGTATAGCCGATTTCATCGTTGGTGGTGACCTGTACCTTCTTGTCAAAGCGCCCGTTTCTGACCCATTTCAAAGTCTGAACGATTTCTTTAAAGGGAATCGATAAATTCCTGCCCAGCAGCATGGTTAGAAAAATGCCGAGGCCCAAAAAAATAAAAACATTGGTAAATATGGCTGAACGCAATTGCAGGATGGCTGTGTTCAAATCCGGCTGGGTGCTTGTGATCCTTTGTACAATCAGCATTATGGAAATGAGCGGAATCAGGTTACAGGCAAACAAGAGCGCAATCAGGCGCGTTCGGATTCTGATGCGTAAGGTCCTGGGTATGGTGGTGAGGCCTCCATTCGGGAAAAAAAGAGGCGCCAGTTTTTTTTGTAAAACATGTTCCAGCAGGAAAAATGCAACTGTAACGGTGATGACACCCGTGATGAGAGCGTTGTACAAGGCGCGCTGAACCATATTTAATCCGGAACCATAGGCCCAATGAATTATGGGATAAATAGTGGCGGCCAGAAGCCACATGCTAAAAGACAGGGCGATGAGGACAAAAGGCTCATTTAGCAGCCTCCGGCGGGCCTTGGTTTCAAGGTCCCGGGAAATGGATGCCTGTTTGAATGACAGGTTTAAATAGCGTCGAATCGGTTTTTCATAAAGCAGGGTCATCACTGCAACAAAGGAAAATGCAAATGGCGTAAAGAGTGCATCTACCCAATAGGGAAATCCATGTTGCCACATTTGTTTATCTGGATATCCTTCAGCCACAAACAACATGGCGTTTACAAAGAATACACCGATAAAATTGGCCAAAAAATTGGCAACCAGCATCTCGTTTTTAAGGTGGAATCGTTTAAATTTTGTCATGGTGGATGACCCCTGGGACGATGGATCGGTTTTAGAAAGGGCTTTTGTTTCCGGGTGGTCTTGATTTGTGAGCCGGCAAACTTAACGAATATTGAAAGCCATGGTATAAATATTGTTATAGTTTAAGATAATTTTGAAATACTACAATATCATGTAGAAATCAAATCAGTTGGATAAAAACCGGTCATCTCCTAAATTCATTGCTGTTGCTTTCATCTCAAGCCCTTTCAAATGTCGCCAGAATACCCACCTGCTCTCCTGCAGATTATCATTTAATCTGAATGGGCGGTGTGCTATGAACAAAATAAGAAATACTTTTAACAACCGCACGATAGATCCGGGTGAATTTTGATGGTTAAAAAATTAAAGAAATTTAAAAATGTCGACCATGTGGCTGAATCGCTGGAGTCGGCCGACTATATTTGTTCAAAAACGATTGCCACGGTCGTTTTTTTGGCCCAGGCAACCCAGAAACCGGTGCTGGTGGAAGGTCCTGCCGGAGTGGGTAAAACGGAGCTGTCAAAAGCCGTGGCCCGCAGTCTGGAACGTGAATTGATTCGTCTGCAATGTTACGAGGGGCTGGATGAAACCAAAGCACTTTATGAGTGGGAGTACGCCAAGCAACTGCTTTATACGCAGATGGTGAAAGAAAAAATTGATGATGTGGTTGCCGGCGCTCAAAATCTGCCGGAAGCGGTGGATCGCATCGCGGCGCAGGAAGATGCCTTCTTTTCCGAACGTTTTATTCAACCGCGACCGCTGCTGCAGGCCATTTCATCCGCACAGCCGGTTGTTTTGCTTGTCGATGAAGTCGATAAATCCGATCCTGAATTCGAGGCGTTTCTTTTAGAAGTGCTGAGTGACTTTCAGGTATCCATTCCCGAACTGGGCACCCGCACGGCGCGCAGCATACCCTTTGTATTTTTGACCTCCAATGATTCGCGAGACATGAGCGATGCCTTGAAGCGGCGCTGCATCCACCTGTATATCGATTATCCGGGTCGCGACCTTGAAATGAAAATCGTCAGACTCAAAATTCCCAAAATTACGGATCGATTGGCCGGTCAGTTGATCGATGCGATCCACAAGATACGTGATCTTGATCTTAAAAAGAAGCCCTGTGTTTCGGAAACATTGGATTGGGCCCAATCACTGATTGCACTTCAAATCGAAGATTTGTCCCCGGAAGTGGTTAGCGATACCCTGAACGTTATTCTCAAGTATCAGGCGGATGTGGATCAGGTCAGGGAGAAGCTGGCTCAATTAATTAAAAAGTGAGAAGTGAACTAAAGTGACTAAAGTGTCTAAAGTTAAGGAATTCTGTCATTTATATTTAAAAGATAGAGCGTAGCGACACCTTAACTTTAGTCACTTCCCACTTTAGATCATTTTAGTCACTCTACCTCAATTGCTATTATTTCCTCATATGGTTAACCTCGTTTTAAAATTTGTGGCTTGTGCTCGGACAGCGGGTTTGCGGGTATCGACTTCTGAGGTGTTGGATTGCCTGAATCAGTTGGAACTAGTCGATATTCTAGAAGAATCTCAGTTTGCGGCGGTTTTACGTGCAAATTTTGCGAAAAGCCGGCGCGAACAGCATCATTTTGAAGGGCTTTATCGATTATTTTTCCACGAATTGCGCCAGAATGCTTCGGTCGCTTATTCCGAACCCCTTGCTGAACAGATCCAAAATATTCTTCAAGCCCTGACCGCAGAGGGAGCGGAAAATGAAACTTTTCAGGCGATGCTTGATTTTTTAGGTGGTGACCCCCTTCCTTATTTTGAACAACTCCGGCAGATCGGATCAAACGCTGATGATCAAAATCGCGGCCTGGGTTCCAATTTAGGCGCGCTGACCCGGCGTCTTGAAATCATGCTGGGGCTCAATGCAGTCGAAGATGCCCTGGAGCAGTTGTTCGCCGATCACCGTGATCAGATGAATTGGGAAATGCGTCGGGATTTAAAAGAATATTTTGAAGACCGTTTAGAAAGTGCGCGCCGCCTATTGACTCAGGACCGCCATGCCTATGAGGATCAAGCTGAAAAAACGCTTTCCTACCGACAACGTCTGGATCACCTGGGTGAAATTCATTTTGCATCTTTGACCAAAAGGGAAGTGGAGACCATGCGGGAGGTTATCGAGCAGCTGGTGCGCAAGCTAAAAGACACGATCGGCAGACGATATGCCCATCATCGCAAGGGTGTGTTGGATATTAAGAAAACGCTGCGCCGTTCTGCAAGCTATCAAGGAATTCCGCTGGAATTGTTTTATCGAAATCGTCCGTTACGCAAAACCAAGATTGTTGCCCTGTGTGATGTTTCCGGGTCCGTATGGTCGGCGGCGCGGTTTATGTTAAATATGCTTTATTCGCTGCAGGAATGCTTTACCCAGGTGCGAAGCTTCGTGTTTGTGGCCGGGCTGGATGAAGTAACCAATGTTTTTGAGAATCATGAAATCAATCAGGCAATCGAAAAAATTCTGAAGGAAGCCAACATTGAATACAACGCCGCCACCGATTACGGACTGACGTTTCGACAGTTTAAAAACAGGTATCTGGATATTCTTAACAAAAAAACAACACTGATTATTATCGGTGACGGTCGCACCAACTATGCCAATCCGGAAGAAGGCATTTTGGATGAAATGCGGGAACGAAGCCGCAGGCTCATCTGGCTGAATCCGGAAACAGAGTATTTCTGGTATACGGGCGATAGCGAAATGCGAACTTACATGGAATATTGTGATGAGGTGCGACCCTGTCAGAACTTAAACCAACTGCTGGATTTTATTGAATCGCTTGTTTTGTGAAAGCTGCATCTCGTAACTCGGATGTGGCGGAATTTTTTAACGTAATAGATATTACTCCCATTTGCCCGCGGAAGATTGTGTTGATTCCTGTCGGCTAAGCGTTTTTGATGCTGATTTGAATGACAGGGTACCCCCAGTCAATCGACCAGGCTGGCCGGGGCCCCACTTATAGATGCTGCCCAGATCCGTAATTTCCGGACCATATAACTCCACTAACTCCACATCTGTCGAATATCCTTCACTGGATATCTTAATGTTTGACCATATGAGTGACTCTCTTATATTGAGTTCTTTAATCCCGGTATACAATGCCCTTTCGCTTGCAGTGTCGGATACAATGTCAAACTTCTGAATAGATACCGATGCCACAACCCCCATAATAATCATTACCGATATGAGCTCAATTAAAGTAAATCCTTTTTGGTTCAAACCTTTAAGCTTTTTACTCATGTAAAACATCCTCTTTATTTTGATTGATACCAATTCCCTATCAGTCCCCATAGATTCAAGGTTTATAGTTATATAGTTATATAGAAAAATTGGTTTTTCTAGGTGGAGTAGCTATTCGTATCCAGGCTTTTATATACTGCTCCACCCCCTACCTCCTGCAAAAATCATGCAAAAACGGTGTATTATAGGGATTAATGAGACATTGCAAAAAATTACAAATACTTATCTACCTAGACGAAACGGAGGCAGATTCGGAACTGAAAAAAAGGTGTCAGATATTGTGCAATTTACTTCACAATTTGAAGGCGGTAGGAAGGTATTGTGGCAGGAAAGCGTTGTGAAGGGTGCCCGGGAGAATTGGGGGAGGTATAGCGTCTGAATTTTTATGCAGGTATCTTAAAATGATCTAAAAATGAACGGCTTCTCTGAATTCCACACCAAATCCATATTGATCCGTCCAGACCACCTTGCCTTTTAGTTTAATACTGCTATTTTTCTCGATAGAAGGCACGGCCACCGTTACTACATTTCCTTCAGGCAAAAATAAATCGGTCTCAATAAATGCGCCCTTGTTACCTATGTTTTTAATAAAACACTCGTGGATGCCGTATCGAGTCGCAAAAAATGAAGACTCGGAGCAAAATTTCCTCGGATATTTTCTTTTATTTTTCATTGCCTTGGACACAGGTTCAGATAAAGATTGTTTAATTGATTGACTCGACCATCTCATTTTCTTTATATAGCACCATTTTTTCATCAGTCCAGGGTTGTAACATCTTATTGAAATCTGCTGAATCCAGCGTGTGATTACGGATGAAATACTCTAAACGAGAATGTTGCTGGGAGCTCAGTTCGCCAAATTGTACGCCGCATTTGCGAATTGCAAACGAATTTAGGGGGATATCTGTATCAATCTCAACATCAAAGATCGGTTTAAAGAGTAAGCGATCAAGATAAAATGCGTCTTGAGCAAATAAGATATCCATTTTAAACAGGCTGTTCGATGCCCCTTGACGATCGATATAATGAAATGCAAGCCCGTCTTTCGAGATATTGATTATTTGACCCATTTTAATGGGTTTGGACTTAATCACCGCAAAGGCAATCTCACCCATGCTCATATCTTTTATTTTGCTCAACTCGATGGATGTGGACCTTAGAACAGCGAAAGTACCCGGTTGAACCTCATAACGTTGGTGATTTCTGCGCTCCATCTTCTTTACCTCTTAATATAGGGAATGTACAACATAAATAATGAGCAATTTTCCTGCCAATATCTTTTTAATGGGCGGTAAATTTTAAGCAACACCCGGTTATTGCATATATTTTAAATAGTTATGATATTATAAAAAATGAAAATGTATTCATTTTCTGATCTTGTCTATAAGAATTTCAATTAATTATGTACACTTTTATATACAGTCGTCGGTCCTTATGGTCTAATTAATGGATAATATTCGATTTATTTTGGCCTTTAAACAAACATCTATTGTACATAAAAAGATATAAGCTGTATAAGTAGGATACTTTATCAGCAGGGAGAGAAAATATGAAAGCGGTATCAATTTATTGTAAATCCGTTCAGGTTAATCTGGATACAGGACCGGATATCCGTGATATTACACCGGTACTTGAGCACCTGATTCATGATTCACAGGTTGAAGAGGGAAGTCTGTGTGCCACTATGGTAGGTTCAACAGGTTCTTTGACGACCATCGAATATGAACCCGGGGTGGTCAGAGATTTAATGGCTGCTGTTAATCGCCTTGCGTCGCCGGATCTTGAATATGAACATGAAAAGGCCTGGCATGATGGCAACGGTCACAGCCATGTTCAGGCAGCGTTATTGGGCCCGTCCATTGCCTTGCCGATCAGAATGGGGCAATTGAAAATGGGAACCTGGCAGCAGGTTGTCGCCATCAACCATGACAATCGATCCCGTCAACGCACCATAGAAGTCACCATCACGGGTACAACCGTTTAAAGATCGGCCCTTCAGGCCTTGAAGAGCGGCTCTGCGAGCCTTTAGGAGCGGTCCTTCGGACCTTTAGGCCGGTATTGTGTCCTATAATTTCTTCTGGGACGCGATACAAGAAAATACGCTGTGAAGATGGTCAGAATCTCCGATTATCGGTAGACTTTAAAAAGACAAAATAAAAAAAGTAAACCGGACTTAGAGCGTTTAGATCTTGTTCAGTGACAAGGCTTGTTCCGCTTCAAAAGAGGAGCGTACACGATAGTACGCGAGCATTTTGAAGCGGAATGTAACACAGTCACTGGGCAAGAGATAAATGCTCTAAGTCCGGTTTTAGCGTTTGCGGCGAAGGCGGTTCATAGCCAGCCGCAAACTGGTCTGCATCCGTCCGATTGCCTGGGCCAATAGACCGATCTCGTCTCTGGATTTGATATCAATTTTTACGTTAAGTTCTCCCAGGCTCATGCGTTCGGCGGCATCGGTTAACTTCATCATAGGCGTAACGATGGCGCGGGCGGAAAACCATGCGATCACCGCTACCAATAAAATTGTGCATCCCAGCAGGGTCAAAGCGAACTTCTGTACGCGGTTCAAAGCAGAAAATACTTCCTCCTCTTCCTGCTGTAATGCCAGAGCCCATCCATAATTGTTACTTCTCACGTGACCCAAAGCCGATCGATCGTTTGGCATATTGAATCGAGTTGTGATGGTTGTCCAGCCTTTTTTGCGATAGTTGGCTATGAGTGGATGGCTATTGAGGTTTTTACGTTTTGCTATATATTGTCGGTTTGGATGGGAGATCACATAACCCTTTTCATCCACCAAAAATGCATAACCGGTTTTCCCTTTTTTCCATGTGCCGATATTTTTGGATATGTCGTCTACCGTCATTGCGGCCGCCATGATACCAATGGTCTGGTTTTCCGATTTGATCGGCACCGCCAGAACAAGGGACGGCTTTTTAGAGGTTTTTCCGATTAGAGTCTGCCAGCTGAGGTTTTTGCCTCGCATTATACTCTTGTAATATTGTCGGTCCGAGTAATCTTTTAGGGGCACATCATCATTTCTGGCGATGTTCATTCCATCAGTTCCAACGGTGAATACAAGATACATCCACGGGTATTGTTTTTGAATGGTTTCTAAAATCGATTTTTGTTGTTCCCCATCCATGGTAATGATCTCTGGAAGATTTGCCGCTGTGCGCAAAATGGAAACATTGTTGTTGATCCAGCCGTCGACCTGATTTCCCAATCCTCGGGCCGTTTGCGCCATCAATGCTTCGGTGTCGGTACGAATTCGTTCGTTGGTTTCCCGCAAAGTGATCCCCCAGAATATTGCAAACGGCAACAAACTGACGATAAGCATCACTGTGATAATCTTGCCGAACAGACCAAAGCGAACCTTCTGGCCTCCATAAAACGGCGGTGCTTCGCTTGCGAGGTCCTCAACGTCCTCACGCCGCGAAATCGGGCGTTCAACGTACCGATCGGGCTTCTGCGACGCCCGGGATACCTCAGGCTCTGGTACTTCATAAGGGCGTGCAGGCTCACTGTGGGATACAGGCGTTGGTTTGGTTACGACCATGATGTTATTGCAGGCTTTGCATTTAACCCTGGCACTTTCACCCTTCATTTTCGTTTCATCAACTCGATACTTTTTTCCACATGAATCACAAATAATGTCCATCATGGGCTGTGCTCCTTAATTTAAGTTCGCTTTTTATTTAAGATATCCATCATGGATTTTTTAAATTCGATCCGTTTTCCCTCATCGAGGATTTCGTGAGAAAGGATCGTAATCAATTCGGCAGCCTGGTGTACCGGGATTTCAGGACTAGTTAATTCCATTTCTGACACAACCTCTTCGATCAAAATTTCGGCCATCGGTCCTATGACCATAGATAGATTAATTTTAAGTGCTTGAAGGAAAATCTTATCCAGGACAGGTAGGTCCTTTTTTACAGGTTCTATGAGCCCCTGTTCCAGTAACTTCGATAAATTTTTTTTCAAAGTGACCGCTTTCATTTCCACTTCGTCGGCGATCTGATACAGGCTCTTACTCTCATCAATAGCAATGAGCAAACGAATCATGTCCGCATCCAAGGATATTTGGTCACTATCCGTGCGGATCACCTTTCGGTAATAGTTCTCCTGATGGCCCGACATGCCAATATCCATTTTCGATCCCATTCTTCGTTATAAGTTGATATTGGATAAAATAAACCTCGGCGTGCTGGAAACCTGCCGAGGGTTGCCAATTTGTGCGTTGAGTGCTTAACGATATTATTTTATCTACTTGAAAACAATAGAGAATGGATGGTTTATTACATTAAGCTTAATGATAAAGGCGAATTTATGTCAAGGAAAAAAATATCACAATATTTGATACTTGGGTTGGTTTTAGGCGTTAAGAGGGAAAACGGATCAGGCTGGCTGCGGATGGAAGGCGCATCATAAAAGCCGTAGAATCCTCCAACAGCTGACTTTGCAGACCCTAATGGCTGATGGTGTGGATCAACGCGCTGTTGATTTTTTATTTAGTTCTTGTTTTAGTTTTTTCTCCATTTCAGCAAAAAGGTTCTTCTTTTTTTCTGCCTGCTGAGTCTGAATTGACTCAATTTTTTGTAAAAGACCTTTTTGGGATTCCTTAAATTTTTTAAGTTCCTCTTCTAGCTTGCTCTCATCATCACCTCGCGGAATCTCCTCAATTTTCAGAAAATCACGGATAAATAGTCTGTTACCATAAGATCCTTCGACAACATCAATAATCTCCATTTCCTTTAATTTTCTGGAGAGATAACTGCTGCGCTCAATTGACATCGATAGAACTCGACATATATCTTCTACAGTCGGGGGCGTGCTATTTTGATGTTCACAAACCCTTATGGCCGATATAAAAAGGTGGGCGCTTGTATATAAATCTTTGCTTCTATTTTCCATAATTACCGGTTATTACTTTAGATGATGTGCTAAAGAGCTGCTGGCTGTACTTGACATCAGCTCTTTAGCAGAGTAACATTTTCTTAAAATTTGTCAAGCAACAAGGGAAGCTTGCCAGGCGATGCTCGGACTGTGGCATGCCGTAACCTAACGAATCGCAAACCGAGGAGTCGCCTTTTTCAATCAACCGGTGGTCCTCAATAATCCTTTTTTCGGCCGCTAAGAAGGAGGCAGTCATGACTGAAATTGTTGGAGTAAATGCAAGACAAATACTGGACTCACGAGGTAATCCTACTGTTGAGGTGGACGTTGTGGTCGCGTGCGGTGCAGTTGGCAGAGCTGCAGTACCTTCTGGTGCTTCTACCGGAAAACGGGAAGCGCTGGAACTGCGTGACAAACGCTTAAAACGTTTTGGTGGAAAAGGCGTGACCGCTGCCGTAAAAAATGTGCTGACTAAGATTGCTCCGGCTATCGAGGGAATGGACGCCGCGGATCAGGCCACATTGGATAAACGGATGATTGAGCTTGATGGTACTCCCAATAAATCAAAGCTTGGAGCCAACGCAATTCTGGGTGTATCCATGGCGGCGGTTCGTGCTGCTGCTGCGGCTTATGGATTGCCCCTTTATCGATATCTGGGCGGCATCAATGCCAGGTACCTGCCAGTTCCGATGATGAATATCATAAATGGCGGAGTGCATGCGGCCAACAATCTGGATATCCAGGAATTTATGATTTTACCCTTGGGTGCCGACTCGATAGCCCAGGCGGTTCAGATGGGCGCGGAGACATTTCAGCAACTAAAAAAAATCCTCAAAAGCCAGGGATTCAACACGGCGGTAGGCGACGAAGGCGGTTTTGCGCCTGATCTGGAGTCGAACGAGGCCGCCATTCAGAATATCCTGCAAGCTGTTGAAACTGCCGGTTATAAACCCGGCAAGGATATAGGCCTTGCCCTGGATGTAGCTGCCAGTGAAATATTTAAAAGTGGTAAATACATCCTAAAATCCGAAGATAAAAAGCTCAATGCGAGTCAAATGATCGACTATTATGAAGGACTCATAGATAAGTATCCCATTCTCTCCATTGAAGATGGTCTTGCCGAAGGGGATTGGGATGGCTGGAAAATTATGACCGATCGACTGGAAGGTGCCGTCCAGATTGTCGGGGATGATATTTTTGTGACCAACCCCAAGATTTTCAATAAAGGCATTGAACAGGGCATCGCAAACTCGATCTTGATCAAGCTGAACCAGATCGGAACGGTCACCGAAACCCTTGATGCCATCGAATTGGCCAAACAGGTAGGATATACAACCGTGATTTCTCATCGTTCCGGTGAAACTGAAGATACCTTTATTGCCGATCTGGTCGTTGGCGTCAACGGCGGCCAGATAAAGACGGGCTCCTTGTCGCGCAGTGACAGGGTGGCAAAATACAACCAGCTTATTCGGATTGAAGAAGAACTCGGGCCAGCGGCTAATTTCTCCAAAGAACTGTTCTAACATGATTGCACGATCAAACAAAATTCTCGGATACATCCTCGGTCTGTTCCTTGCCACTTTGTTTCCCACGATTATTTCCGCCTATGTGCTTGAGGGCCCTCACATAGTTCAGCTCATGACCGAGCAACTGGGGCAAGCAGACAGTCTGTTTATTTCCCAAAAAGTGGTTTTTTACAACATCCAGCCTCAGCCCGTATCTTTAAGCCAAAATGACAGCCGTCAAACCGGTAATGGTGCTGCGGAAAATCCAGATAACCATCAAGCCGTATCCGATGAGACAGATGAGGCTGCGGTCCAGCAAAAGACGATTCAATTAGACGAGTCGTTGAGATATGTGTTTTCTGAGGCCTTTCGTTCAGATATCGTCTCGGATGATAATCAGCGAATTTTTGTTTTCAGGGACGGTCAGACGCTAACGGTGATTGACGGTGTCATTTCAGGTGGCGGCGAGACTCGGTTTGACCTTTACAAGGATCTGTTATTGTACCGGTCTCGTGAGGCGCTTTCTGAGAGACTCTCGTCTCTGGGTGTTGATATTTCTGTATCAAGTTTAGGGAAATTGGAAGGGCTAAATGCCTTTGTGTTGGGGGCCGAATATCCGGATGAAAGCCGGCCGCAAGTGTGGATCGATAAGGTAACATTTCACCCCCTGCGCATGATAATCCCCAGTGGCAGCAGCGCATACAGTACTGATTTTTTGGAAATCAGATACTCAGAATGGCGAAAAATTAGCAAAATATGGTATCCGATGCGAACTGAGTTCATTCAGGATGGCATAACCGTGCGGGCGATTGAGGTTAATGATTATCAGATCAACCCAAACTTTTCTAAAGACATATTTGATATTGCCCGTCTGAAGTTGGAATATCGGCAACCTGTTAAAACACCGACTCGTGCAAATGAGACCGATGGCTTAAGCGAAGTTCAAAAAACCATCGAGGAATTCAAAAAAATATTTGAATAAGAGATGTAAGTTGGAATTTGAGCTTCCAGGTCCAATTTTAATATTGCAATTTGTTGCGTTTTTTGAGAAATTATATAGATAACAAGATATCGCTTTTACGTATCATTCCTTTAGAAAGGCAGCAAACATTTTCAAAATTTGCACAACCCAAAATTTGATAGTTGCCGGCAATGAAAGGCCCTTTGGGCATCGCACCAAGGGCTTTTTCTCTTTTTTGCGCCAGGTTATACGTCAGTTAATTGATGATTAATTCTATGCTTGCAACTGTATGAGGGGAGAAGATGGCAAAGGACACAAAATATATATTCGTAACCGGTGGTGTGCTTTCATCTCTTGGCAAAGGATTAGCGTCGGCGGCGATCGGAGCGTTGCTTGAAAGCCGGGGCCTGACCGTGACCATTCAAAAACTGGACCCTTATATAAATGTGGATCCGGGAACGATGAACCCTTTTCAGCATGGTGAGGTGTTTGTGACCGATGACGGAACAGAGACCGATCTAGATCTGGGACACTACGAGCGCTTCACCCATGCTAAAATGGGCAAAAATAACAATTTTACGACCGGGAAAATTTACCATTCCGTCATTACCAAAGAGCGCAAAGGGGATTACCTGGGTGGAACCGTTCAGGTAATTCCGCACATCACAGATGAAATCAAAAACAGTGTTAAACTGGCCGCCAACGATGTTGATGTGCTCATTGTTGAAATCGGCGGTACTATCGGCGACATTGAAAGTCTGCCGTTTTTGGAAGCGATCCGACAATTCAGAGCGGATGTGGGCAAAGAAAATTCGCTTTATATTCATCTGACGCTGGTGCCTTATATCAGCACCGCGGGTGAAGTCAAAACCAAGCCAACCCAGCACAGTGTCAAAGAACTGAGAAGTATCGGCATCCAGCCCGACATTCTTTTATGCCGCACCGATAGATTTCTGTCCAAAGATATCAAAGCTAAAATTTCCCTCTTTTGCAATGTCAGTGTTGATGCAGTTATCACCGCAAAAGATGTGGATCATATTTACGAAGTTCCCCTTATCTTTCATCAAGAAGGTTTGGATGACCAAATTATTGAGTTACTCAATATCTGGACGCGAAACCCTCAACTGGACAACTGGGAGGAACTCATCAAGAAAATCAAGGCGCCCAAGCATTCGGTGACGATTGCGGTGGTGGGCAAATATGTTGATCTTACCGAATCATATAAAAGCTTAAATGAGGCGCTGTGTCACGGAGGTATCTCCAACGATTGTAAGGTAAATTTGAATTTTATTGACTCCGAAAAACTGGACAGTGGGACTTGTATTCAGATGCTGGCCGATGCTGAAGGTATTCTGGTGCCCGGGGGATTTGGACAACGTGGTATTGAAGGAAAGATATGCGCTGCCAATTTTGCGCGCGTGAACAAAGTGCCGTATTTCGGCATTTGTTTAGGGATGCAAATTGCCGTTATTGAATTTGCACGTCATGTCGCCGGTCTGGAAAATGCGAATAGTTCGGAATTTGATGCAAATACGCCGTATCCAGTTATTTATCTGATGCGCGAATGGTTTGATGAAAGAAGCCAGACCGTCCAGCGACGTGATGATTTATCTGATAAAGGCGCCACCATGCGGCTGGGCGCTTACAGCTGTCATATTGAAAACAATTCGTTTGCCTCCCAGGCCTATCAAAAAGAAGATATTTCCGAGCGGCATCGCCACCGCTATGAATTCAACAACGAGTTTATGGATCAATTGAAGGAAAAAGGGATGATCATCAGCGGCGCTTCACCCAACGGCGAACTGGTCGAGATCATCGAAATCGGTGATCATCCGTGGTTTCTTGGCTGCCAATTTCATCCGGAATTCAAATCTCGACCGATGGAGCCGCATCCGCTATTTCGAGATTTTATTGGGGCATCCTTGAGGAATTCTCAAAGTCGCAACCAGCAGTAAAGTTTACATCTCGGAATTTCTACTACATAATAAAATGATATAACTTTCCGATTATTTTTTTATTTTAAGGGTGTTTAATTCTTTATCTATCAGCTCCTGAAATCCTTGCAGGCTTCTTTTTTTTAGTTTTCTCCCATTGACGAAAACCATCGGCACCGCATTTACGCCCGCTTTAATGCCTTCATTGAAATCATGCTTCACTTTTTCGAGTAGCAGGGGATCTTTCCGATCTTTTTCGAATTTTGCTTTATTTAATTTGAGTTGTGAAGCAATTTCTTCGATTTTTTTTTCATTAAGATTTTTATGATTTTTAAACAATTCATCATGAAATTCCCAAAATTTTCCCTGACGATCGGCAGCGAGGGCTGCCACGGCTGCCTTAAAGGCGAACTTATGGCTGCGAATCGGGAAGTTTTTAAACACAATTTTGACCGTTTGGGGATTTTTCTCGAGCACCTGATCGAGTAGAGGCACAAGCCTCGCGCAGTATCGTCATTCAAAATCGCTGAAATCCGCAATAACAACTGGTGCATCTTTGAGGCCTTTGTAAGGCGATCCTTTGATGGATAGTTCTTGAATAAAATCAAGGGCGATGACTTCAACAGTTTTGCTCTGTCGACTGGTTGCAAACAGACGCTCTCCCTTGGGACCCAGTTCAATCTGATCAATCTGTTTGCCGACTTCAATTTTATCGGTGAGATTGCCGTCTAAAGCGTAAACGAGTATGACACCTTTATTGTTAAGTACATATACAGTTTTGCCATCGGGCGAGATGGCCACATCCAGGGGAGGAGCCTCAAGTTGCAACGTATTCAGGATCTCCCAGTCAACAGTTGCAAAACCAAGAGGAACCGGTACCATCCAAATCGATAATAACAGGAATGCTTTCCAGAATTTAGATTTCATTTTCACCTTCACCTCCAAATAGGTGCGTGCTCGCGGGTATGCGGGCCGGGCCATAAGAACGACAAACTTTCCATCACACCTTGAGAGCGTTTGGGAACGCGTTGTCTATTTTGTAGTTCGGGTCGCCTTTTTATTAGAGAACGCATCCATGGTCTCCTGGGCGCATTCCGGGCAGTAACTGGATGTGATATCCAGTTTAGCTTTTTCATGAATAAATTGCTCAATCGAAACCCATTCTCCCTTGCCGGGCTCCTTGTGACGGTCATCCCTGATTTTTTTACATACGCAGCACATCGGAAGAATGTTCTGGTAAATTTTAATCTTGCGTGCAAGCTCCCTTTTTTCCAGGCAGCGATTAACGCGGTAAAGCATCTCTGCGGATTCACAGGGTTTAAGTAAAAAATCGTCAGCTTCTTGCCGTAACGCTTCAATGGCGGATTTCATATCGCCATAGCCGGTAAGGATAATGACCATGGTGTCAGGATTTAATTCCTTGGTGTTTTTCAAAACCTGAATCCCATCGGTATCTTCCATTACCAGGTCTGTAATCACCAGATCAAAACTGTTTTCCTGCAGCAGTTCCAGCGCCGTATCTCCACTATTGGTTTTGGTCACGTGAAAATCCTGGCTTTCAAGATCCGCTCCAATACCTTCAAGAATATACGGATCATCATCTACTAATAAGATGCTAAATTTTTCCATAGCGGTCTACCCTCTCAAGGTCGGCGGATGTTTTGAAGCAGGCAAGAATTGGATAAGCGCTGATCTGAACACAACATAACACGTTTTTTGATATTGCCAAACATTTTCATGTATCCAGCAGGTTGTACCGGCTGATGAGGCGCGATAGGTAGGTTCTTTGAATACTCATTTGTTTGGCCGCTAAACTTCGGTTGCCGCCGGTGTGTCTTAAATTCAACGTGATAAACTCCTTTTTAAACATATCAGTCGCTTCTTTTAGCGTTAAGCCGACTTTCATCCCTGGATAACTCGGCTTGGAGACAAATTGAGGCAAGTCTTCGGGCATAATATCTCGCCCATTTCCCATTACAACGGCTCTTTCAATGGCGTTTTTCATCTCGCGCACGTTGCCGGGCCAATCATACAGGAGCATGGCATTCATTGCCTTTTTTGAGATGGTCAGATTCGACATGCCCCTTTCGCGGTTAAAAATTTTTAAAAAATAATTCGCCAACAAGGGGATATCTTCTTTTCTCTCCCTAACAGGAGGCATTTGAATTTGAACAACATTCAGCCTGTAATAAAGGTCCTCACGAAACCTTCCTTCAGTGACATCTTCGTCAATATTTCGGTTGGTAGCTGCGATGACCCGGACATCCACCGGGATTGATTTGTTGCCGCCCACCCGGTAAAAGACCCCTTCCTGCAAAATACGAAGCAGTTTTGATTGCATACCCGGGCTCATCTCGCCGATTTCATCAAGAAAAATTGTGCCTTTGTCTGCAAGTTCAAATTTTCCTATTTTGCGGCCCACGGCGCCCGTATATGCGCCTTTCTCATGGCCGAAAAGCTCATCTTCAAGCAACGATTCCGGCAAGGCGGCACAATTGAGCACAATCATCGGCTCATCTTTTCTGACGCCCACCCGGTGAATTAGACGCGCAAGCAATTCCTTGCCGGTTCCACTTTCGCCTAAGATTAAGGTACTGGCTTTTGAATTGGCGACTTTGACCGCATCGGAAATGACCTTCCTAAGTGCCGGGCTTTCACCGACCAGCTCATATTTAAGATCCAGTTCTTCTTTGAGGTCCTTGATTTCTTTTTTATCGTGCTCGATTTTACGAGCATTGCCAATCCCTACCGCGGCAAGTTCAGCAAAAACGGACAAAATCTTTAAATCCGCATCTGTGATGGCGCTTCCATCTACTTTGTCAATGATCTCAACAACGCCGATAATCTCCCCGCGAACTTTCATAGGTACACAGGCAATTGAGCGGGTTTCAAACCCGATGCTTTCGCTGATTTCTTTGTACCAACGCGGGTCCTTGGAAACATTAGGGATGAGAAGGCGTTCTCCCGTCTGAGCCACATGACCCGCTATGCCTTGCCCCAGATCGATTTCGAACTGCTTGACATCATCTTTTTTTTCTCCGGTGGCCACCTTGAAATATAGCTTTTGGGTCTTGGGATCCAAAAGCAGCAACGAACTGGCTTTTGCATCCATCATTCGGGTGGCTGTTTCAATAATCAGCTCAAGTAGCCGGTCAAGATCCTGAACCGATGAAACCCAGGTGGAGATTTCTTTCAAACGATCAATAGAAGTATCCGTGTGCTTCAGGTTGTTATCCATTTTTATACATCCTTAATCTGCAATAGTATGAATTTGATCAATTTGGGAAAGCAATTATGGCGTTGCATTTTTAAAATAATTCGCGCGAGTTGTCATAATATTGTTATAAAAACAATATGTTATGTTTTTATAACCGGCTTTAGTCTTATGATGTTCGGGAAAATCGACAAAAGGACATATATTCACTTTTGTGTACAGATTATAACATACCCCGGTATTATGTCAATTTTAATATAGATTATTGTACACTTTTGCCATATTTTGATTTCAACTTCAGAATTGTCTCCTGTTCCCAGCGGGCTGTGTATTTTAAAAAGTCCATCATCCCACCATACCAGGGATAGTTGACCCAAAAAAAGGCGCCAAAAAAGTCGAAATACGCTACCTGTGTGACCTTGGTTTTTTGTCCGATGGTCTCGAACATCTCAAGCTGAATATGCCCATAATGAAATTTTTGGCCACATTGTTCCGGATTTAGAAGAACAAAATCCAATCGATACCTGTCGGGGGAGACCGTAATCTGCCAGCGGAATTTTGCACTTGGCCTATGGGTATATACATTTTCGGTGAATATGTCCTCGGTAACCACAACATTTCCCCGGCGGCTCAGTAGTCGGTGAGATTTGATAAATTTATTGTTTAATAAAAAATCATTATCAAAGTCGGTCTTAAACTTCCAAAAAACTTCTATCGGTGCCTCTACTACATAGACCAGTTTATAACCCTTGCCGGTTTGATGTGGCGGTTTGAGCTTGGTAATAAAGGCCTTGCCGTCCAGCAGTTCTTTTTCTATGGGTTTCCCTGACGACAATTCCGATGCAACACCGGGAATTTCAGCTAAGCAAAGGGCAACAATAGCGTAAATGAGAAGGTTGAATCGCATGGGCGGTCTCAGAAAGGGTGGATTGTAGCTTGGTTTAACGGATGGCCGTCCGTTCTTTCTTGATAAAAACTGGGTGTTTGTGTTTTTGAGTGATTAGGCTTTTACTTGGGCTACGATGAATTCCGCCACTTTTTCAGCGGATCGTCCAAACATCTCCTCTATCTGGATGCGTTCGAGAAGCTGATCATCCCAGGCGACACTGTTTTCCTGAACGATGTTTTTGATGTGTTCGTATTTGCCTCCCAGAGCTTTAATTCGGGTACTCAGTGAGATGTCTTCTTTAAATTTCACATGAAGCAATACCAGAAATTCAATGATGTTCGGTGAAGCAGGTGAACTGGAAAGGATCGGTATCACCACGATGCTGCGCTCGTCTTTACGGCCTTTGCCGATGTAAACGTTGCCCTGTCTGACAATGATGCGTTTGGTTCCTTTCAGGGTCGTATCGGTTTCAACCCGTGAAGGAATTTTCTTGATGACGCCCCTTTTGGTAATCATATGGATTGTCGTGTCTTCAACCGGTTCCCCTAAAAGGTCTAATCCTTCAATCCGGTAGAGCACGGAGCCGGCGACCTCGGAAACAATGTCCTGAAAATTTTTTAGTACAATAATATTGTTAGCTGTTAGCTGAGAAATGCCAAACTTTTCGGTCGCTAAAACATCAAATAAGATTCCTTCAATCCGCTCACTAATCCGACTGGTGCCGACGGTTACGGTTTTAGCCTGGTGCTTAATTGCATCCACCGGGCGCGCCAGGCAGTTAATGGCATCCCCCAGGCACTTAAACATTGCATTTAACAGATTGGTGGCGGTTCCCTTTTGGCTAAAATCAAGCTCAAAGTCTGCAACCGGCAATCTTCCCGATAAATATTTGAGCAAAAGGGTTAAGTCCGAAGTGGCCTCAAAACCAATCGAAGAGGGGAACTGTTTTTCGACTTTTTTTCTTCTAAATGCCTTATCAAAAAAAGCAACTTTTTCTCGGAATGACCTTTCAAGAATGATTTCGTATACATCTAATCCTTTTTCTGCATATGCATCAATGGTATTTTGTAACTCCTCTTGGAATTGATACAAAAACCGCGAGCCATCATTGATAGCCAGGGCGGCATAATAGCCCCAGATATGACCCACCAGCGTGTTTAAGATGGGGGCCAGATGCTCTTTAATCGGTGGGACCTGAAAAACATCAGCGGCATATGGGAAAAATCGGTCTTCGCCTTCGTTTGCGATGACAATGGGGGTTGCTTTGTGGGCTTTGAATATGGCCGTATCTTTAATGATGTCGCCGATTACCGTACTCCGTGACCCAGCGGCGCATATGATGATCAGCGGCTCGGATGACAAGTCGATGTGTTTTTTGTCCTCAACGTAATCCGAGGAGATCGTTTTGTAGCAAAGTTCGCTCAGCTTGATACGAATTTCATCGGCAGCGGCCTTGTTGGGTCCACTGCCGACAGTCGCCCAGTAGGTTTTGGTTACCGCAAGTTTCTGTGCGGATTTTTTAATGGCCTCTCCCATAGCGAGCACTTTGCGCATGTGTGACGGAAGCTCCAACAGACGCCGGGTTTCCTCGTTTACAAATGCGTCGTTGCGGCGGTTTTTCAATCTGGCGATATAAAGACCCAAAATGGCGCCGGCAACGATCTGGGAATAAAAAGCTTTGGTGGAAGCCACCGACATTTCGATGTCGCGACCACTGCTGGTATACATCACCCCGTTGACTTTAAAAGTGATATCCGAATCGCGGCGGTTGACAATGGCCAGTGTGTAAGCCCCGCGTTCTTTGACCATGTCAACGGTGCGGTTGGTGTCGGTAGTGGTGCCGGATTGACTGATCGCGACAACCAGCGTGTCGGTCATGGAATTATCACTGTCATTTTCATTTAATTGGAACCCGCTGAATTCAGAGGCTTTGAGGGCATTAATCTGAATCGACGGGTTATCCAGGTAATAATTCAGGATATTGGCGCAGGTTAATGCTGCCACACCGGCGGTGCCCTGTCCGATAAAAAAGATACGCTTAATTTTATCCGCTATCAGCGCTTTTTGCAGGGATTGTGGGATAATGGTTTCATCCAGCACAATCGTATATTGAGATTTGTTATCTTCTTTGATTTTCCATCGGTTTTGCAGGGTTTTTGCAACCGAATCCGGAGATTCTGAGATTTCTTTTAAAAAATAGTGCGGAGAATTTTGGCGGTCGATATCCCGCGACGTTATTTCCGTAAATTTAATGTCGCTTTCATTGAGCCTCAACGGGGTGCCATCATAAAACTGGGCTTTAATACCATTTAATCCCCCGGTGCTCATCTGGTCTAAAATAAAAATTTGACCCTGGGTTTTTCCCTGTTTACCTTCAACCGTTTTTTCACCATCCAGTTTAAGGTAATAGGGGGTTTCTTCAACAAAGCCATATACCTCAGAGCTTGGAATATAGTGCTCATCTGCGATCCCCACAAAGACAGCCTGGCCGCTGCCTCTTTGCGCCAGGAATAGTTTTCCCGGAGCCAGATCCGTATGCATGGATATGGCATGGGATCCCTCAAAATCGTTCACTGCCAGCCGAAAGGCCTCATCAACCGCATGGCCCTGTTGGAAATACTGTTGGATCTTAAGGGGAATAATCTTCGTATCGGTGGTTATTTCGCTGTGGATTCGGTCTCCATTACGTTCGAATTCAGCCTTAAGCTCCTGAAAGTTATCGATATCGCCATTCAGACAGGTATGAATGATCCCACATTTTGGCGTCTCATTGCCGGGGGTGTGATTGTCGACCGGATGACAGTTTGCCTCCGTGATCGCTCCCACCGACGCCCAACGGGTGTGGGCTGAAACCGTTTCAAATGATGCGGGAATCGTCGCCAGAATCTGAAAAACGGGATCATTTGCGATCTGCTGGCGCAAATATTGGACGTTGTCTCCAAGGCGTCCGATTTCTAACGCTATTTTATATGTAACCGCAATAGCCACCTGCTTTTTGCCGTCCGTTTTTGTTGACGGCTGGCAGTTGATTCCGGCGTTGATCAACGGGTCAGGCTCACATCGCTCTTTAAATTGATCCAGTACGTCCGCCTGTGCGAGGGCCGCTTCAAATTTTTGAAATTCAGGCACCTCGAAAATAAACATGATGGAAATTCCCGCCGAATCTCTGCCCCTGACCTCTAGTCGGTCAATGCTGTTCAGTACAGCATTTAGATTTTTAAATAGGCTTACGTTTGACAGTGAAGGCGGCTCAGGACTGTGAACCAAAAGATTTCGTATTTTTTTTGTATTGGATAGAATATCGGTGTCAAGACTCCAGGTTATATCCTTCAGTTTTTCGATACGATGGGAGATTAGATCTACCCGTTCTGCTGAAAGATGGCCCATTTGTTCGGCCAGCAGGTCGGTTTCAGTTTCAATGGTCGCTCTTAGACGATTTGCCAGTTGTTCAAGATACTTTTGCGCTTTTTCGTCTGAATAAACTGAAAAAAATTGGGTGTCGGTTTTTAAGGTCTGTACGCCGCGCCATAACGCATCGATTTTTTCACTGCCGCCTAGATAGCATTCATTCCACGCATCGGTGTGCTGACAGGACTGATACCCACCGGCCTCGATCTGCCGGGCCATTTTTTTCAGCGATTCAAGGTCGAAACGATGACGCATCGCCGGTTTGTTTTTAAAGGCAACAATCCCAGCAATGCCGCAATAAAGCATGGTTTCCCGACACGGGAAAAAAACAATGGCGCCATCAGGGACTCGATGGATATGTTTACCGAAATAAACATTGGCCTGCAGAAGCGATCGGACCCGCAGAATCCGATTGCGGAGAAAATTACAGATGTGCCTCAAAAACGGGAGCTGCTCAGTGTTCAATGATGGTTTCATTTCGTATCTTTTTTTTGATTATTTTCAGCAGTTAATAACAGATCCATACTCGGTCCAAAACAATATTATCTCCCATCGCTTACCGGGGGTCAAGTTTTCTGTCAGGGTTCAGATGTCAGAAGTCAGAGGACAGAGGTCAGAGAACAGAGGACAGAGGTCAGAGGACAGAAGACAGATGGCAGATCCTGGTGATTGCGGATTTCAAATTTCGGATTGCGGAATGTTGAGGTCAGCCAGAAACCCGCAGCCAAAGACATGAACCCTGAAAGTTTTGCCGATTTTGAATATCGAATCACGCTAAAGACGTGATCTAAAGTCAAGAATTTCGAATAATGAAGTTTTCTTTTCCTTCGATTTTCAACATTCTATATTCTGCGGTTCGCAATTTAAAAGTTTAGTAGTGCGGGTAACCTTGCACGCTAAAGTGGGAGTCGGCACAGTGATGGCATACTTCGGTTCTCTGTTTTCTGTCTTCTGTCTTCTGCCCTCTGACGTCTGGCTTCTGTTTTCTGTCCTCTGTCATCTGTCTTATTTGAGGGGTGTTCCGGGCGCCACCGGTTTTTCCAAAGTTGCCAGGGTAGGGCCGGAGTCGTCAACTGCGGCAATCACCATCCCATTGGATACCACTCCCATGAGTTTGGCGGGCTTCAGATTGGCGACAATGATCACCTGCTTACCGATCAGATCTTCAGGCGAGTACTTTTCGGCAATTCCGGCCACCAGGGTTCGTTTTTGCCCCATATCCACTTCCAGTTTTAGGAGCTTTTTTGCTTTAGGGATTCGTTCGGCATGCACAACGGTCGCAACCCGTAGATCGATGCGACTGAATTCGTCCAGCGTAATTTCGGGTTTGATATTTAAAACAGCGGGTTCCTCCTGCGTTTGGGGGGCCGAATCCGGAGCTTTTTCTCCGATCTCTATTCTTGGAAATAGAGCGACCGATTTTAATAGCGCCGTTCCCGGCGCTATTGCTTTCCAGGTTTTGAGATGATCGAGGTGATAAAAAGAGTCGTCTGGTTTCAGCCCGAGACGTTTTTGCATGTTTTTTGCCGTATCCGGCATCACCGGGTAAATAAGGCCTGAGATGATTCGAAGCCCTTCAAGCAGATGATAAATAACAGCCTCCAATTGCTTGCGACTTGATTTTTTCTTGGCCAGGACCCAGGGGGCAGTTACGTCGATCGTTTTGTTCATTTGCCTGATAAATTCCCATACAGCCATCAGGGCTCTATGAAATTCAAAAGAGCCCATAAAGCTTTCAAACTCCTTGATGGTTTTCAGGGCACCGGATTGCAGATCAAGGCCTAATTCCTTCTCTGCCTGAGGATCGACTTCGGGGACTCGTCCTTTGAAATATTTATGGGCCATTGAAATAATTCTGGAAAACAGGTTGCCGAGATCATTGGCCAGATCCGAGTTGATCCGCTGCACCAATGCGCTTTCACCAAAGCTTGAATCAAGCCCGAAGTTCATTTCGCGAATTAGAAAAAACCGAAACGCATCCAGACCATAGATATTTTTCAGTTGCAACGGTTCGACCACATTGCCAAGGCTTTTCGACATCTTACTCTGCTCGATATTCCAGTATCCGTGCACATTTAAGTGCTGGTATATTGGAATTCCGGCAGCCTTGAGCATGATGGGCCAATAAATACCGTGGGGTTTGAGGATATCTTTGGCGACGATGTGCTGGGCTACCGGCCAGAATTTATGAAACAACTCGCCGTCAGGGAATCCAAGGGCTGTAATGTAGTTTAATAAGGCATCAAACCAAACGTAGGTGACGTAATTTTCATCAAAAGGAAGCGTGATGCCCCACTTAAGTCGGCTTTTTGGGCGAGATATACAAAGATCTTCAAGCGGTTCTCTGAGAAATGCGAGCACTTCGTTACGGTAGCGCTCCGGGCGGATAAATCCCGGATGCTGCTTGATGTGATCGATGAGCCAATCCTGGTAGCGGCTCATCTTAAAAAAGTAATTCGATTCTTTAATGGTTTCGGGCACTGTTTCATGATCCGGGCACTTGCCGTCGATCAATTCCCGTTCGGTATAAAATCGCTCACATCCGAAACAATACTGGCCCTCATATTCACTGAAATAAATATCGCCTGCATCATATATTTTCTGAAGGATCTGGCTCACGATCTCCATGTGGGCGGCATCGGTGGTGCGGATAAAATAATTGTTGGAAATATTGAGTTCCGGCCACAGATCTCTAAATAGCTGACTGATTTTGTCGACATAGGCCCTGGGGCTCAGGTTTTCCTTTTTGGCCGCTCGCACAACTTTGTCTCCGTGTTCGTCGGTTCCCGTCAGGAAATGAACTTCTGCCGGGCGCATGGTATGAAACCGGGTAATTACATCGGCGACAATGGTCGTATAAGCATGTCCTAAATGCGGGCGCGCGTTCACATAGTAAATGGGCGTGGTGACGTAAAACGGCTTGGGCATTTTCCTTCTTATTCCTTCTCCTGGTTTACTTTATCCGCGGTGAATTCGATTTCCTGGTCGCCTTCTAACCGAACGGAAATGCGGTTGCAGATGGCATTATGACGAACAACTTTGCCTTTTCCACTAGGGGTGATGACAGTTTTTCCCAACCGGGGCAAATTCTTTTTTAGCTCCTGGTATGTTTCAAACTCATAGGTTAAACAGCACATCAGCCGACCGCATTGTCCTGAAATTTTGGTAGGGTTAAGCGACAGGTTTTGTTCTTTGGCCATGCGTATCGATACGGGATCAAATTTGTTCAAAAATGTCGAACAGCACAGTTGGCGGCCGCAGCGACCGATACCGCCGCACATTTTGGCCTGGTTGCGGATTCCCACCTGGCGCATTTCAATTCTGACCCCGAGTTCTTTAACCAACATTTTTACGAGTTGCCGAAAATCAACACGCCCCTCGGCTGTGAAAAAAAAAGTATATTTGCTCCCATCGAATGATTTTTCAACAGAAAAGAGGTTCATTTTCAACGCGAGTTTTCGGATGCACTCCAGGCAAAAGGTATGCGCCGACTTTTCATCGGCCAGATTTTTTTTACGCTGGTTGAAGTCTTTTTCAGTAGCCAACCGAAAGACCTTTTTGAGTGGCTTGCCGGGCGGCGGCTTTTCTCTGAGGGACGGAGGCACCACCACCGTTCCGAAACCGAGTCCTTGCTCTGTTTCAACGATCACATGATCACCCTGGTTAAGGACAAATGCACCGCTGTCAAAATCGTAAACCTTACCTGCGGGTTTGAATCGTATGCCGACTATTTTTTTCATTAGCGTAATTTTTAGGTTTTGCGTGCCAGCTGAATAAGCAAACCTTCCATAGTGAGTCTCAAATTGGTGTTTGCGGTGATACGGTTTTGGGCTTGTTGAACGGCATCAACTTTCGACAGCAGCGATGGTACGCTGGCCTTTTCTGATGCAATTTTAATTTTATCGGCAACATCCTGATTGATGATTTTCCCGGGATCATACTGTCCGATTATGAGATCTCTAAACCAAACTTTTATGACCTCAAGGGTTTCCGAAAGTGCCTCCTTTTCCCCGGATAATTTTTCAGCTAGCGCAAACAGGCGACCCATCTTTTGTAATGATAGCGTGTTAATTTCATCGAGCAACCATTTTCTGCGTTTTAACCAGTTGTGGCGGACCATGGCCTGAGCTCGAGAAAAGCTTCCATTGGCCATCGCTGCAATGATTTCGGCTGCTTCAGGTGCAAGCCCATGTTTTTCGCTGAGCAAAACCGCCATATTTTTTTTGGAGATCGGATTAAATCCAACGTGCTGACAGCGCGATACGATCGTTGGGAGAAGAGCGGATCTGTGTGTCGCGATTAGTACCAGCATGGTGCGATCTGGTGGTTCCTCCAATATTTTAAGGAGCGCATTGCTGGCCGCTGCATTCAGTTCCTGGGCATCGGATATCACAACCACCCGGGTTCTGGCCTCGTATGGTTTCATGGCCAGCGTGTGAACCAGTGCCCGAATCTGTGAAATCTTAATAAAGGCACCGGACGGTTGGATTCGGATGATGTCCGCGTGGTTCCCGGACTCGATTTTTCTGCACGATTTGCAGACACCACACAATTCGAAAGCTGCAAAATCAGATTTGACGGATGGACGGCCTGTGTCCTGTTTTGCCCGATCTTCAGCCTTGAGCCCGGAATTCTCCCCCTGACAGTTACATGCCATTGCCAGGGCAATGGCGGCCGCCTGTTTGCCCACACCTTCGGTACCTGTAAAAAGAAGAGCGTGAGGGAGGGTCCTGTTTTTGAGGAGGGTGTGTAAAATTCGTATGGGTCGTTCTTGATTTATAGGCGGTGCAAACCCAGGCACAATTCATTTCGCTCCGTTGGCCAATTGCATCCTGGCGTATCGGAAGGCTGGAATCATGGATCTAATGGATAGGGACCATTTAAAATTAGACCTTTTCGGTATCTTTACCCATTTTCCCATTATACCAACTTTCCAATATCCCATGCGCTAAGGGCAAATCGATCGCCTTTAGAATCTGAACGGTTTATCGCCAAAAGCGGGTTGAAATATTGAAAAACTTCAATAATCTACCCGTTCTTTCAGCTCTTTTCCGGATTTAAAAAAAGGAAGTTTTTTTGGTCGTATGGTAACTTGCTCGCCGGTTTTTGGATTTCTACCGGTATAGCTTTTGTAATCTTTTACAAAAAAGCTGCAAAGACCACGAACTTCAACCCGTTCTCCACGCGCCATGGCATCTGCCATGTTATCGAAAAATATTTGAACAACCCTTGCTGCCTCCGCTTTCGAAATGTTGGCCTCAGTTTTCAGAGCGGAGATAAGCTCCAACTTATTCATAGAACCTCCTTTTTCCAAATACGAGTCGGCTTAAAATGTTCGAAATTTATAAGATAAAACTTAATTAGATGTCAAGTAGTTATGTTAATATTTTGGGTAGAATTTCAATTTCGTCTTCATTGACTTCTACCCCGGCATATTGTCCGAGGGCTTCGATATTGACAACTACGCGACCTTTCCCACCGTAGCGGATAAAGGTTCCGGTAACACCGGCAAACGGTCCACTAACAACAAGAACTTTATCTCCCTTCGTCAGACTGTTACCGGTCGTTACGAGATGGTTACCGTTCACCATGATTTTCAATGAATCGATGGTTTCTTCAGGTACCGATACGGGTTCCTGTTTACTACCGATCAGCCGAACCGCTCCAGCGGTTTTAACAATCTCCAGATGAGACTCGGGGGCAAGATCGGTTTTTACAAAAAGGTACCCGGGAAACAGCGGAATTCGAATCATGGCTTTTCTGTCCCGGCGTTTGCTCCTAACTGTGATCTTCGGTAGAAAAACCTCTATGGATTTTTTCCCCAGGCCGTCATTGACCACATTTTCAAATCTACTTTTGGTGTGTAACACATACCAGAGACGGCTTAATCGTTTGTCTTCCATTCGTTACGATCCTATGTAATAGTATCAATTTAGCATCATGTACCCAAAACTAAAAGCACAAAATCAATTGCCGGCTTCACCGAGTCCCAGCAGGTTGACTTTAAACTCAAATTTTTGGTCATTGGGCTCATCCGTATATTTAAAATCAAATGCCCAGCACCGGGCCTGATAGGAGAAACCGGCGCCGGTTTGGATTCTTAAGCTTTTTTCAATGTTTTGTTCGTGGTCTGCGATAATGGATAGCCGATCGGTCAGCTGCAATGTTACTTTCCCGTAAATGGATTGGATGGTCTCATCGGTGTCGATTTCTTTAGATTTTTTAGAGTAGCGATAGTCCACATACAACATGTCGCCTCGATTGTCCCGCAGCGATGTCTGAAGATTATGGGACAGAAAGTCATTATCATAGACCGACCATGCTGCGTCTGCATCTACCCAGATATATTTGCTAGGAATGATGTCCAATTTGGCTGAAATCGGTGAAAAGACTCTTTTTGACTTTTCAAAGTCGTAGCTCTGCTCCACCTTCAGGCGAAAAAAATCGGTATAGTTATAGTCGACAGGTGTTTGAAATATGCCGGCGCGGGCTGTTGCTTGCTTTGAGATAGCCGGTTCAACGTCAACCTGTTTTGATTTGGAAGTCAATGTATTGGTCAGCGAGTAGGTAATTTTGTTTGTCTCATCGATTCGGTCGATCGGATCAAAGTTGGGCAAGCCCCCCTGATTGGAGTCGGGTACAAATTCATGGGTAACCTGAGGTCTGATGGTATGTTTTATTTTTTCAAGCAGCTGACCTTCCCAATCGAAGACGTTGGTTATTTCGCTAAAAAAGTCTAAACGGGTGTCAAAAAGCTCGCGGTGTGACCATCGATCGTTGCTGGCGTCACCGTCAAAATTTTTCTTATCCAATCGATAGGCGGTCTCCCGGAGACCTGCTGACGGTTCGATGGTCAGGTAATTTTTAACACGAAACGGCAGATAAAACCTGGGGTGCACATCTATGCGTTGACCCCTGGATCCTTCATCCCGCCAGAAATAGTTGTATTGAGACTCTAAGTCTAAATAAAACGGCGAGGTCAAAATCTTCTGTTTTTCGCCATCAAATCCGATAAACGGTAATCTTTGAAGCGTTTTACTCGTATTACTATTACGTCGGGTATCGTCATTCCAGCGCGGTTCGAAATTAAAACTGAATTTAGGCCAGATTCGATTCAGATTCAAGCGGTTAACTCTTAACGGATCATTATAGTCGTCCAGCTGGCGTTTAAACACCTTCAGAAAATACTTTTCGGTATCTTCATAGCCCATGTATCCATCTTTAAACTCCCGGAGATAGTCTTGATCTTTGACAATGTCTAGATCCAATTTGGCAAAGATATCATAGGGCAACTGCTGGTGGTGGCTGGCTCGAAACCAAAACCGATTTTCATTGGTTCGCAATACATCCACGGGTTCGTCTTCATAGCCGTACTTGTCGCTTGAGTCGCCGGTGCCGTCATCCACTTTTCGATCGTGGAAGCCATCGAGCATGATCGTACCCTGGGACCGTTCGCTGAGGATATACCGGTATTCGGCTCCGAGTTTTAATCCGCGTTTGGTCATGTAATCGGCATAAAAGGTGGCATCGGAACTATCGGAAATTGCCCAGAAAAAGGGCTGCCTGTATTCTGTGCCTTTTCGATCCGAACTTGCAAATTCGGGCATCAGAAACCCACTTTGCCGATCACGATTTGCCGGGTAGTAAAAGTAAGGCGAGTATAACACCGGTATATTTTTCACGTGCATGGTGGCATGTTTTGCAGTGCCGGAGCCATCGTCTTTAATCTTAATATCTTTGCCGGTAAGTTTCCAATCCGGTTTTTCTCCGTCGCAGGTGGTAAGGGTGGCCTCATCAATGCGGTACGTGTTTTCGCCGGTTTTCTGAATTTTATGTGCCGTGATATGAAAATTGTTTTCTTTGAGGAACAGATAAGCATTTTCAATAGAACCCACCTGCCGATCGAGGTCCATTTCCAGGTGACTGCCGGACAGGATATCCTGGCCCACGGTCAGGACAACGTTGCCTTGGGCATGGGCGTGCATGGTCTTGTGGTCAAATCGAATAACATCTGCCGTTAGCTGTTTATCGGCCTTGGATATCTTAACATTGCCGCGGGCTGTATATTGATCTAACTGGCGATCATAGGCGACCTCATCGGCCTCAATCACCCATGGTTGCTGAATGTCGCCTTCCAAGTCCTGATCTGCTTTCGGTTCACTGATTTGGGCACTCGCTTGATCCGGACATGTAAAAGAAGTAAACGCCATCCCCGCCAAAAAGGCTGCCAGAATGTACTTCTTCGAAATGAAAATTCGATGCAAGCCATTGAATCGTTTCCGTCTGGAACCTGCCGGCTCGCATTTTTTTTTCGGTATGGATTGAAACATTCAATCAGGTTTTTTTATTCATTCCCGTCCGGGTTTTATACCGCTTTTCATAATAATGTTCCGCATGACGGAATTGCGGCATAAGGGGTTGTAGAAAAAAACGTTTGAATACCGCAACGTTTTTTTGACAATCACTATAAAGCTCAGCTGGCAAACCGGGGGTTGCGTTCATATATCTTGAATATAATTACGATTTAGGATATAAATCCAAGCAAATTAAATATGTCAAGATATTGTTGGAAAGTCAATTGAGCTGAAAATCATGAGCTTTCGAAAACCAAAATCGTGTGAATAATTATGGATATTCTGATAACCAATGACGATGGTATTTATGCACCCGGGCTGGGAGCACTTCATAAACGCCTGACGGCGCGACATTCCGTTTCGGTCATTGCCCCGGATCGTGAGCAAAGTGCCGTCGGCCATGCGATTACCTTAAATGAACCGCTGCGCGCAAACAAAGTGTCTATTAACGGGGCTTTTGAAGGATATGCCGTAACAGGGACGCCGGCCGATTGTATTAAAATGGGGGTATTGGAGATTCTCGATTCCAAACCGGATATGGTGATTTCAGGAATTAACCCGGGTGCCAACGTCGGCGTGAATATTAATTATTCCGGAACGGTTGCGGCCGCCAAGGAAGCGACGTTATACGGCATGCCGGCTATTGCGGTATCCATACATAGCCGTGACGTCCAATATTATGACGAGGCCGCCATCTTTATCGAGGAACTGGCAGAACAGCTGTATGTCAACCGGCTTCCGTTTGGTACGTTTTTAAATGTCAACATTCCCAATCGGCCTTTAAAGGAAATTGCCGGCATCCGCATCAGCCGACTCGATATGGATTTTTTCCCGGAATTTATTGATAAACGGGTAGATCCGCGCAAGCGGACCTATTATTGGCAGGGATGTGATTCGCTGCCTGCGGGGAAATCCACTGATATTGACGGTTCGGCCTTGTGCGAAGATTTTATTTCGATTACACCCATAAAGTGCGACCAGACAGATTATCGTGTACTGGAGGACCTGAAGAGCTGGAAAATTGTCGCCCGATCAAAAGAGGAGAAGCTTTCTCAGAAATAGTAGATCAAGTCTAAAAGCACAAAAACAACGAGTGACTAAAGTGAACTAAAGTTGGAAGTGCCTAAAGTTTCGGTGTCGCTTCGCTCCAGCATCTATTATTAAAATGATCGTTCGACCCAGTCGTTAGACCCTGAGGCTCTCGAAGGGAGGCTCTCGACGGGTAGAATTCCTTAACTTTAGTCACTTTAGATCACTTTGAACTTTAGCGCACTGCCTTTGATGCATTTTTGAGATGGCTTCAAATGGGTAACAGATCAATGGCAACAGGTTAACCTTATGTTCATTACACTCGAAGGTATCGAAGGTTCGGGCAAAACTTCCCAGATGGGGAGACTGGTACGGTTCCTTGAAGACAGGGGATTTGAATGCGTTTCGACTCGGCAGCCGGGGGGCACGCTCATCGGGGAAAATATACGATCGATCTTGCTGAATCCATCTAACAGTGCCCTGGCGCCGATGGCCGAATTGCTTTTATACATGGCTGATCGAGCCCAGCATATACTTGAGCTTATCAGGCCCAGCCTAAAGGCGGGCAAGACGGTGATATGCGATCGTTATTTTGATGCCACGGTGGTTTATCAAGGCTTTGCCCGGGAATTGAATATTGAGCTGATACAGCAGTTGCATCAACTTTTGTTTGATGATTTAAAGCCGGATGTCACGCTGTTGCTGGATCTTTCTCCTCAGGTAGGTCTGGCACGTGCGTGGGAACAATTAAATACCGGCCAACGAGCCGGGCATGAAAGTCGTTTTGAAGCCGAAGCCGTTGCGTTCCATGAAAAAGTCAGGGCCGGGTATCTTGAACTGGCCCGTCTTGAACCGGATCGTATTCGAATCATCGATGCTGCCCAAACACATGATCAGGTGTTTGCCGATATAAGCAAAATCTTATCATCCTTATATTGATAAGTCATAATCCGATGTCTGGTTGCATCACTTCGTAGCGGCAAATTAACGAGACACCTCGTCTGGAAAAGACAAGACCGCCCTAACTGGAATGTTGGAATTATGGAGTAATGGGAATATGGGTCCTGGTTAATAACCAAAATTTTGACCCGTTAGATCAAGATAGGTTTCAGGCATGCCGCACTCTATCCTGGATACCATTGGCAATACGCCCATGGTTGAAATCCATAAATTAAATCCGAATCCGAACATAAAACTGCTGGCCAAGCTTGAGCATTTTAACCCCGGCGGCTCCGTTAAAGATCGAGCGGCTCTTTATATGATTGAGGCCGCAGAAAAATCAGGGGAGCTTACACCGCAAAAAAAAGTGATTGAGCCGACCAGCGGTAATACCGGGATTGGTCTGGCCCTGGTTTGTACGGTCAAGGGCTACCGGTTGTTGCTGGTGATGTCCGACGCCGCCAGTGTCGAACGCCAAAAGATCTTAAAAGCCCGGGGTGCTGATATTCTTTTAACACCGGGTCATCTGGGTACCGACGGGGCCATTGAAGAGGCTTACCGTCTTGCGCGTGAAAATCCAGACACTTATTATATTCCTGATCAATTTAATAATGAAGCCAACTGGAAGGCCCATTATCATGGGACGGCTGAGGAGGTCTGGCAGCAAACCAACGGCAACGTTACCGCTTTTGTGGCCACCCTGGGAACCACCGGCACGTTAATGGGCGTTTCCAGAAGGCTGAAGGAATACGATCCGGCCATCCAGATCGTCGGGGTGGAGCCTTATCTGGGCCACAAGATTCAGGGACTAAAAAACATGAAGGAGGCCTATTGCCCCGAGATATTTGAAAAACGAGCGCCTGGATCAAAGGCTCAATGTTGATGATGAAGCCGCTTACGAAATGGCACGGCGACTGGCCAAGGAAGAGGGCATATTTGTCGGGCATGAGCAGCGCGCGCGGCCATGCTCGGTGCCTGCAGGGTTGCAGCCAAAAATGGCGCCGGCACCCTGGTCGTGTTATTTCCCGGACAACGGCGAACGCTATTTAAGCACTTCGCTTTTTGCGGTGCGCGACGAGGTTACCCTGAAATTATTTCAACCGCATGTCCCGCAAAAAAGAGATGCCCTTGAGCCCCGGATCCCGGGAAAGGTTTGCGATTTACTCCTGCGGCCCCACCGCCCATGCCCGCATCCACCTGGGGGAAATGCGACGCATTGTGTTTGCCGACCTCCTGTCTCGCTACCTTGAATACCGCGGTTACGCGGTCAATCATTTGACGGATATCAATGATCTTGATGACAAAAGCCATCAGCGGCTCCGAAAAAGGCCGATGTCGGTCTGAAGTGAATTTACCGAAGCCAACATTTCGCTATTCAAAAGAAGATCTGTCCGCTCTAGGCATTACTCCGGCCAACTCCTATGCCAGGGCTAGCGAACATGTTGATGATATGGTGGCCCTGGGTGAAAAAGCTGGTTCAAAAAGGACGTTTGCCTATGAAAAGCTGCGACTCATTGTACTTTTGACATGTCTCACGCCTTTGATGCTTACGGCCGCCTTTCCGGGATCGATATCAACAAAGATAAAGGTCGGTGCCACCGTCGATCTGGATGACTATGAAAAACAAAACCCGCGGGATTTTCACCCTTTTTAAGCGATCCAAGCTTTCGGAATTAAAAAGAGGCATCTTTGTGAAAACTAAATGGGGGAATGCTCGGCCTTCCTGGCACATTAAGTCAGCGGCCATGTCGATGAAATATTTCGGAGAATGCTTCGATATACACACCAGCAGTCGAGAACTGATCTTTCCCCACCATGAAAATGAGAACGCTATATCCGTGGCTTTAACCGGTAAGCCCCTTGCTAAGTTCTGGGTACATTGTGATCGTGTGCTTATTGATGGGAAAAAATTGGACGAAAAATCTGCTGGACTGACGATAGCGGATTTAATGAACATGGGCTATTCCGGTCGGACCATCCGATTTTGGCTGCTGTCCAGCCACTATCGCAAGCCGATTCCATTTTCAAAAGAGCGCCTGGATAATGCCAAGCGATCCCTTGAGCGACTGGATCGGTGTGTGTCCATTCTGTGCTATGTAAAGCAGGGTCAACCGCATGCAGAGTTAGAACAGTTGCTTTACGACCTTAAAAGCGGGTTTAGCAATGCCATGGATGATGATTTAAATATTTCTGCGGCCCTGGCGACGATTTTTACAATCGTTAAAAAAGTAAATACCCTCATCCTAAACAAACAACTGCATCCCGAGGATGCTTCAAAGATTATTGATGGGTTCCGCAGTATCGACGCAGTCTTGAATCTATTTAATTTTTTTGATGATTATTCTGATCCTGAAGTTCAGCGACTGCTCAACAAAAGAGATAAGGCCCGCTCGGAGAAAAATTGGGACCTGGCGGATAAGATCAGAGACGAACTGAGATTACGGGGGATCCTCGTACAGGATCAAAACTAAACCAGGTTCAGGGTTCAGTGTCAGCGCCGCCGTTGGCCTGAAAAGCGGCCAGTCTAATGTTAAAAGAAACTTTGTTCTTGGTTAGTTTCATATGACGGGTTAACTAAAAAATGAACATCGAACATTGAACGCCCAACATCGAATAATGTATTCTGCCCGTCGAGAGCCTCAGGGTCGAACGATCAATTCAAAAAAAGACTGAGCAACACGCGGCGCAAGCGCCTGCGCTGCACGAGCGAAGCTACTTTTCGAAATTCTGCGGTTCGCTTGTTTTAAAATCGATAAAGCGTAGCGTCATCAATATTGGACGTTCGATGTTGGACGTTCGATGTTCGACGTTCAATCTGTTCACTGTTCCGGCCAGGCGGAGTTTCATACGAGAGGTTCAACGTTTAATAGTTAAGATAAAAGGTGTCAGGTGTCAGAGGACAGAAGTCAGATGTCAAAACAGAGAACCGCAGCCTGCGACGAGCTCAGTCGAATCGAATATCGAATATCGAATGTTGAATATCGAAGGAAAGGAAAACCTCATCATTCGAAATTCTTGACTTTAGATCACGTCTTTAGCGTAATTCGATATTCGATATTCAAAATAGGGTAGTTTGATGAGTTGCTTGGCATATAAAATCTGACGCCAGACGACAAGGAATCAGATGTCAAAGGACAGACGAAAGATGAAACCGATATATTTTCCCTTTACCTATGTACCCCGATGGGTGGCGGAAACTTTGGCCACCTGTTTTAAGCAATTTACAATCTATCGGCCCACGGGCAAAAAAATGCCGGATGAGATGCAGCTCTGGGTCGATGCGAATGTGATGGAAGTCCGTGTGCCTGTGCAGACAGCGGATGAAGCGCTTGGAAAGGTCGTCAAAGATTTCCAACCTTTTGCCAGCCTGCACGATGATCGTAAGAGCCTGAAAACGGCGGTCCTGCTTGGGCAGAAATTTGGCATTCCTTTTTTTGGTGAATCCGCGGCTTCCCAGATTGTTTCGGATGTGAAAAAAGGCAGCAAGTCGGAATCTGCCGAAGCGAATTTCGATCCGTTGTTTTGCGCGCGGGTTTTTCTCGATTTTGCCCAGCAATTCGACCGACAGAGTGATGAATTAAATCAAGGGCTCGGTGTTAATAAGCGGCGTTCGCACGATCTGCTAGAAAAACTAAGCGGCGAAAAAGATAAGAGTTTACCTGTCACCCCCCTTACGGCTGAAATCAAAGTCGATGATCCCGGTGAATACATGGCACTGGGTCGGCTTCAAGCCTGGATTCGTCTATTTTTGGAAGATACGGTTAACTCGGGGCTTTTTGTGACCAGCAGCCAATCGGTTTTCGATCATTTGATTGAAAACCTGACAGCAGTTGAAAAGATTATCCAATCTGAAGGGCTGCCGGTCATGGCTGCTTTAGATGATGCCGCCATCACCTGGCGAGATCCGTTTTTAAAACAAATGAAACGACTTGTCGAAACCCGGTGGTCGGCAGCCGAGGGCGCCTTTGCCGGGGTGCCCCCGTTAAAGGGTGAGCGCTCAAAGGTTACGCTCACGCTGTATCTGTTGCCCGGCCAAAGCCCGGCGGATTTATTTGCCCAGGTTTTAGAGGATCAGAATGTCAATCCAATCAAACCCAATCAGCGGGTTGGATTTAAAAATACCCTGATCGGACTCATCGCTCAACATTAAATTTTGCGAAAAAATATCATCAAGGCTTGACTCGCTTTTTCAATTGATATATTGACGTTCCTCTAAAACAGAATCCAAGGTGGATATCCAGCACCTTAATAAAAACCTTATTTGAAAGGAGACTTATATAATGGGTTTTAGTGTTGTCGTAGACGCAGAAAAATGCGCAGGTTGCGAAGAATGCGTAGATGTTTGCCCGGTTGAAGTATTTGAAATGAAAGACGATAAGTCAGTAGTCGTGGAGGAGGATGAATGCCTTGGCTGCGAAAGCTGTGTCGAGGTTTGTGAAGAAGGCGCCATTACCATAGAAGAGATTTAACTCGTTTTGACCCTCTGACCCTTGATCCTATTTCGTAAGCCGGGTCAGAGGGTCTATTTCTATTGATACGCCGGATAGCTAATCTTTTTGATGGGTTGTTTTCAAACCGGGTGCGAAGCACCCGGTTCCAACCGCAACGTTTATACCGCTTTCCATAATAATGTTCCGGGCCACCGGCCACCCGCTATGCGGGTGGTTGTTGACTCCATATCGAAACCCACATCCCATCCCGCTCGTCTCGTTTTTGATCAAATAAATTCGCATAAAATAATTATCAGGTCGATTCGATTTATTGGGTTTTCCAAACCGGGTGGTCGTTGACTCTGCAGGCCGGCTTGAGGCTGGGAGAATTTGAATTGCTACAATCCTTTGCCTCACATGAGATTGGATCTCATTAGGCACTGATTTATCATCAAAAATAGAAGCTTGCCGCTTTATCTTCACCTTGCCTGCGTCAGTAAACTATGTTAATTGGGTATTTTATACCGCTTTCCATAATAATGTTCCGAAATGTTGACCCAGGTTGCCATGAAACAATATGTGATCGATGAACTCAGGCCCGAGGACCATAATAAAATTAAGGAATATTTGGATGAGGCCTATGGCGCTGCTGAAATGGGCGCGATATACTGGGTGCCGGTAGCAGTAGATATGCTGACTGAAATCCAACGTGAGCATGTCGATTGTCAGCCCTATTACTTTTCCATAGACTTGGAGGATAATCGGTTTGCCCTCGAATTGTTAGTCCGCACCAAAAAGCGGGTCAGATGCGCCTGTATCGGGGATGCCTCTAAAGACCAGCGAATCTGGATTATGGAGGCCGTTGATGCCATATTTGAACGTCTGGATATTGCAACCTAACAAATGATTGAAAATTTTTGATTGAATATTGAATATTTAAGGTCCGCCTATCCCCGAGCTGTAGGCTCTACGGGCCGGAGGCCGGCGGATCTATTTTAAAATATTTACCATAAAAATGACGGAGCAAGCCGACTTCGGCATAGTGGCCTACGGCTACGACAGCCGAAAGCGACTTCTATAAATAGTCCATTTTCAATCGGCAATATTCAATTACGAACAGGGGAGGTGGAGATGATTCGGACCCTATACGTTACGATCTGGGTCGGTTTTGTCACCCTGGTGGTGGGGGTATTGGTCATTGGACTGTCATTTTTTGTCCGATCGGCCAATCCCTTGCACAAAATTGCCCGGTTTTGGGGGAAATCAATTCTGATGGTCAGCCGGATTAAAGTTTCCGTCAAAGGGCTGTCCAACATTGACCATGCGGTTCCTTATATTTACATGCCCAATCACCAGAGTAATTTTGACATACCGGTTCTGCTGGGACATCTTACGGTTCAATTTCGATGGTTGGCCAAGGTGGAACTTTTTAAAATTCCGATTTTTGGTCGCGCCATGCGCAAGGCCGGTTATATCGGTATTGACCGATATAATCGCGAATCGGCTTTTAAGAGTCTTAAAGTGGCAGCAAACAAGATTAAAAGCGGCGTATCGGTGCTCTTATTTCCGGAAGGCACCCGCAGCCGGGACGGTAAAATACGGCCTTTCAAAAAAGGGGGGTTTGTCCTGGCGGTCGATTCCGGTGTTCCCATTGTCCCGGTTGTTATAACGGGCACCCGGTCTATAATGACCAAAGGCAAGTTTCGAATCAATCCGGGCCATGTCAGCATGGTTATCCACAAGCCGATTGACACTTCGGCTTACACGCGAGAGACGAAAGAAGCGCTTATGGAAAGCGTTCGTCGCGTCATATGCGACAGTGCTGAAACCAGCAAAATGGATGACCGCGCATGTTAAAAATTATCCCTTTAGGCGGCCTTGGAGAAATTGGCCTGAATATGATGGTATTTGAATACGCGGGCACGATTTTTGTGATCGATGCCGGGTTGATGTTTCCCGAAGATTATATGCTGGGCGTGGATTTTGTCATCCCGGACATCGATTATCTGCGTCAGAACCAATCCAGCATCGCGGGAATCGTTTTAACTCATGCGCATGAAGACCATATTGGCGCTTTGCCTTACTTGCTAAAAGAGCTCAGAGCACCGGTTTTCGGTACACCCTTTACGCTGGCGATGGTCCGGCAAAAACTGGAAGAATACGAGCTCATGGGTTCAACGGCGTTGCATTCAATATTACCGGATGAGACGTTGAAACTGGGCCCCTTTGTTTTAGAGTTTATTCGGGTCGACCACAGCGTTTTAGACGGTGTGGGGATTGCCATTCAGACCCCTTTGGGAAGAATTATTCATACCGGTGATTTTAAAATTGGATATAGTTCCGCTGATGGGATGGCAACCGATGTAAACAAATTTGCTAAATACGGTGAAGACGGGGTTTTGGCCCTGTTATCAGATTCCACCAATGTGGAACGGGAGGGGTACCCGATTTCGGACAAAGAGATCTGCGAAACCCTGATGCGGATTATAACCGGAAGCAGCGGCCGTGTTATTGTGGCGCTGTTTGCATCCAATATCGCTCGCATTCAGGTGATCCTGGATATTGCCAAAGCCAACGGTAAAATGATCATATTTGACGGCAGAAGCATTAAAGCCAGTGTGCGTATTGCAAGGGAGATGGGATACCTGGACATCACGGATGACAAGATCATCCAAATTGATGAGATCGCTGACTATGGTGATGAAGAAATCATTATCATTACCACCGGCACCCAGGGTGAACCGATGTCCGCCCTGGCGCGAATGTCAGCCGGCACCCATAAGCAAATAAAAATAAAAAAAGGGGATACAGTGGTTCTATCCTCTAAATTCATACCCGGCAATGAGAAGGCGATTGCAAAAATTATCAACAACCTGTATCGGAAGGGCGCTGATGTTATCTACGAGAAAATATCTGATATTCATGTATCGGGGCATGCGTTCCGGGAAGAACTCAAACTGATGATTAAATTGACCCAGCCCCGGTACTTTATACCGGTCCATGGGGAATACCGACACCTCATTCTTCATTCGCGGCTGGCCAAAGAAGCGGGTATTCCCAAAGAAAACATTTTACTGGCCGAAAACGGACAGATTGTCGAATTTGATAAAAAAGGAGGCCGGGTGAATGGCCGGGTTCCCACCGGCCGGGTGCTCATCGATGGTAAAGGCGTCGGAGACGTCGGCCGCAGCGTCTTAAAGGAACGTCGGGTGCTGTCAGAAGAGGGCATGGTTGCTGTGACCATGGCGTTTGACGAAGAAACCGGCGTGGTTGTTTACGGACCTGAGATTGTTTCCCGTGGTTTTGTCTTTGAGACCGAAAGCGGTTACCTGCTAGAAGATGCTCAATGTGTGATTTTGGAGATTGTAGAAGAGGTGACGCCGGATGTTGCCAATCGGGTAGATAAAATCCGATCAAAGATTAAAACCGCGTTGCGGCAATATTTTTTCTTTACCATCGGACGCCGGCCAGTTATACTTCCGTTTATTATAGAAGTGTGATTGGCCGCTGGCTTCTGGCCCCTGGCTGCTCGCTGCTGGTATCTGGCCTCTGGCCGCAAGTCAATCAATAGGTGTCAGGGCACTCTGAGGTTTTGGGTGTCAGGTGTCAGTCGCCTGGTTCAAAGGTTCAGGGTTCGACAAAAGGCGAATAGGCTAGGAAGCCGGAAAGCTCGGAAGCTTTTAAGCCTGCAAGCCTTCCAGCATCCTGGCCTCCCAGCTTCAAGCCTATGAGCTATGAGCTATTTGCCTGACACCTGAAACCTAAAAAACGACAAGCAGCCAGTGACTGGCGACAAGAAGCCAGAAGCCAGTCACCAGTAACGAGTAACCAGAAACAAGCTTATGCGCAAAGAAATCGTCGGCATATTTTGTTTTTTTCTCGTCATTTTTACCCTGATCAGTCTGTTGTCTTTCAGCCCGGGGGATCCCTCGATACATAATGCCAAGGCCGGGGGTTCCATTCACAACCTGTTTGGTGTGCTCGGTGCACATGTATCGGGTGCCTTGATCGGGTTGTTCGGGCTGGGCGCATTTTGGATTCCGCTTTTGCTGCTGTTGACGAGCATCCATTTTTTTGGGGATCATCCGACCCAGGCTAAGATTTCAACTCTGATCGGTGGTATTTTGCTGGTGGTCACCACCGGTAGTCTACTGGCGACGCGTCAAAATGCCTATGTCATGTTCGGCAGCCATTTTTCATCCGGCGGCCTGGTCGGCATTCCATTTAAATCATTTCTGATAAAATATACCAATTTTAGCGGCGCGCTGATTATTTTGACCCTGTTGTGGATCGTCGGGTTTATACTGGCTACCGGTTTTTCACTTATCGCCTTTTCCTTACGATGCTGGGATTGGATTTCCGCTATAACGGACTACGTAATGACCGTATATCTTAAGTGGAAGGAACGGCGCGAACGATCAAAGAAATTCGCTAAAATCGACCGCGAAATCACCCGCAAAAAGGCCAAAAAAATAAAAATCAAAGCATCGACGCCCAAACCCATCAAACCCGTTGCGGCTCCCAAACAGGAGGAATTTAAGTTTATGCGCACCGGGAAAGGCTTCCAGTTGCCGTCGATCAATTTCCTGGAAGAGCCGGAATTTAAGATCGGTTCAGCAGACGACGAGAATTTACGCATGCAGTCTCAGCTGCTTGAGAAGAAGCTGGATGATTTCGGTGTTCAGGGGAGGGTGGTCGAAGTCGCTCCCGGACCGGTGATCACCACTTTTGAATATGAGCCGGCCCCCGGGGTGAAGATCAATAAAATTGCTAACCTTACCGATGATCTGGCACTGGCCATGCGAGCAATCAGTATTCGGATTGTGGCCCCGATCCCGGGCAAAGCGGCCATCGGGATTGAAGTTCCCAACACCAATCGTCAGGTGGTCAGATTCAAAGAGGTCATTGCCTCCAGTGCGTTTGCAAAGTCAAAATCAAAGCTGACCCTGTGCCTGGGCAAGGATATTGTCGGTAATCCGATCGTTGCTGAATTGGAAAAAATGCCCCACCTGCTGATTGCCGGCGCCACCGGTACAGGGAAAAGTGTGGCCTTAAATGCCATGATTTGCAGCCTGCTGTACAAGTCCAAACCGGATGAAGTCAAAATTATTATGATCGATCCCAAACGCATCGAGCTATCGAACTATGATGGGATCCCTCATCTGATCACGCCGGTGGTCACCAATCCAAAGAAAGCCACCCATGCGCTTTTTTGGGCGTTGCGTGAGATGGAAAGACGATACGAGCTGCTTTCTGAAATGGGTGCCCGCAACATCAAACAATATAATAACAAAGTGGCAAAGGCGGCCAAGCCGGTCGATAAGGAAGCACCGGAACAGCTGCCCTATATCGTGATTGTTATCGATGAGCTTTCCGACCTGATGATGCTTGCGTCCCGGGATGTTGAGGTGGCTTTAACCCGGCTGGCCCAGATGGCAAGAGCCGCCGGCATCCATCTGATTTTAGCCACCCAGCGGCCGTCTGTGGATGTATTAACCGGCATTATCAAAGCCAATTTCCCGACGCGTCTGACATTTCAGGTCTCTTCGCGAACCGATTCGCGAACCATTATCGATACGATTGGTGCGGAAAATCTACTGGGTAACGGGGATATGTTGTTTTTACCACCCGGCACCGCAAAATTGCAGCGTATTCATGGCGCCTATATTTCTGAGACCGAACTGAGCCAGATTAATGCATTTTTAAGAAGTCAGGATAAACCGGACTATAACGAAGAAGTTACCGAAGCATCCGCCATCGAAACTGCAGAATCCGACGATGATGACTATGATGAACGTTATGACGATGCGGTGGCCCTCATCACCAAGACCGGCCAAGCCTCTATTTCCATGATTCAACGCCATTTGCGAATCGGGTATAATCGAGCGGCGCGCATTATCGAAAAGATGGAAAAAGAAGGCATCGTCGGCCCTTCAGACGGCGCCAAGCCCAGAGAAGTTCTCGTCACCAGCTATGATCGCCGGTCACATGAGTGATGGCCAGACGACAAGAATACCGCATCATTTGATATTCAATCTACGTCTAACCGCATCCGACCATCTTGTGCTTCAGTAAGCCGAAAAAGCATGATTGGACGGCATCCGAGGACGAGTACGAGAACGACGAGGAGCACGATTCGGAATAAATTATCGTCCTCATACTCGTGCTCGTGCTCGTCGTCGAGAACCGTAATATGAACATTGACGCCAAGCTACTCAGCAGTATTAAAGGCTTTTTAGATGAGGATGAAGGGCGCTGTCTTTACGAGATTGCGCGTAAGGCCAGCCGATTGGGTCCGTGTCTGGAGATCGGCGGCTATTGCGGCAAATCAACGATCTATATCGGTGCTGCCTGCAAAACGAATGACGGCATCGTGTATTCCATTGATCACCATCGGGGGTCTGAAGAGCAACAACCCGGCCAGGAGTATTTTGACCCCGGGCTTTTTGATCCCAAAACCGGCCGGGTGGATACCTTTCAAGAATTTCGCAAGACGCTTGAAAAAGCCGACCTTGAAGATACGGTCGTAGCGATGGTCTGCCGTTCGGATGTGGCTGCCCGCCTCTGGGCTACACGCCTGGCTATGGTTTTTATCGATGGGGGCCATTCGGCTGAAGCGGCGATAACCGACTATGAGTGCTGGGCGCGGCACATTTTACCCGGAGGATATCTTTTGATCCATGATATCTTCAAAGATCCTGCCGAAGGCGGGCAGGCACCCCACCATATTTATAACCTGGCGCTTTCTTCGGGACAATTTAAGCGCTTACCCAAAATAAAAACCTTGGGCGTGCTTCAACGCAAAAAATAAACGGAACTATAACCCAAAAGAAGGTAATCCATCGTGGGAGATATCAATTTCAATTAATTTCGAAGCATTGGAGTCACCATAATTTTGGATTTTGGAATTTGGATTGCGGATTGAAGCAGGCTCGAATTTTACGCTCAATTGCCGCAACTGTTTTTAAATCCAAAATCCGAAATCTAAAATCCGTATAGCTTCAGGGCCGAGAAAATTTACGAACTTTTGGCATCCCCCAAAATACCTTTTTATTGGTCTTGCTTCCGAAAATAAGCCACCAGGCTTTTTCCAAGAATTGGATTCAGCAATTTATCCATCCAACTCACCAGTTTCGGCTTTTTCATGATATCCCAGGACAAAAAGCGATGGTAAAGGTTCACCAATGAGGCATCTTCGCGTTTAGGCCCCACCCAACATTTCAGCCACCAATAAGGGGTGTGCAGGCTGTGGGCATAATGAAGCGCCCAATGCTTCACGCCCCAATTTTCCAGCAACGCAATGAGCTTCTTTTTTCGGTATATCCGGATATGACCGTTGTTTGAATTCGTGTATTCCGATGAAAGAGCCCAACAGATGCGCTCCGGCCAGAAACGCGGAACACTTACCACGAGGTTGTGCCCCGGCTTTAGAACTCGGATCAATTCGCGGGCAGCGCTTTCATCTTCTGCAATGTGCTCCAATACTTCGGAGCAGATAACCAGATCAAAAAAATTGTCCTTAAACGGCAGAGCGTTTACACCTGCCATTGCCAGACCCCACATACCGCCGCCGTTTTCGCCCAATCGGTCGTGAATTTTTAACCTGTTTTTTGCCTCGACGAGCTCTGCATGGTTTATGTCGGCACCGATGGCGACTACGTTTTTGAACCGGTAAGCGGCACCGGTGTGCCGGCCCGATCCACAACCGATATCCAGGATACGGTAGTGGGCTTTGATGTCCAGCCTGTTAAAATCGACCGTGATCACAAATCGCCTCCCGATACGTTGCGATGGTCTTTTCAGCCGCTTTGAGCCATGTAAAGTGTTGATGCACCCGCCTGTAGCCGGCGCGGCCTAATTTTTGGGCCTGCTGCGGGTTTTCCAGGATCGTCAATATTGCGCTGGCAAGCGCGTGATGATCAGCCGGCGGCACCAGGATACCGGCGTCACCCACGACCTCAGGCAGCGCCCCGCCGGTGGTGCTGATCACCGGAACAGCGCATGCCATGGCTTCGCCCACCGGCAATCCAAATCCTTCATACACCGAGGGCACAACCGCAGCTGTTGCCTTTGCATATTCGCGCACAAACTGCTCATTGGCGATGCGACCGGTAAAGGTGATTAGATTTCCAATGCCCAGTTTCTGAATTAATCTCTGGCTATATCCGTTTTTTTTAGGCGCTCCCACAACCGTGAGTTTGACAGGGTGTGTTTGAGCGACCTTTGAAACCGCCCGCAGCAGGTAGTAAAGTCCTTTTAAGGGCATATCGGCACTGTTGGTCACAATCAGACGATCTTTTTTCCGGGGGATTTCAGGAATCGGATAAAATTGATCGGTGCTAATACCGTTGGGTATGATTCTGAATCGGTCCGGTGAAATATTAAAATCGCGGGAGATATCCCTGCTGGAAGTTTTGGATACGGTGATGATGTGGGAAAGTTTCCTGGCAACGCGTTTTTGCATGCCGATAAAAGAATACCAGCGCCACTGTTTCATTTTTTCCCATATCGTTGGAGCGGACCGGACGGCGATCTTCCGATCAACGGTGATGGGGTGGTGTATGGTGGCGATGGTAGGCAGCCAATCTTTTATGGTCATCAGAGCGTATGACAGTCCCTGGTTGTCGTGAACGATATCGTATTTATGGAGCTTGTTTCGCAAAAATTGACGGGCTCGCAATCCAAAGGTAAAGGGCTCCGGGAAACCCATGGTCGAAACTCCCAACCACTCAATCAGATTGATCGGCTGTGAAAGTTCTTTCAGAGATGGCATCCGGAAGAGATTATCCGGGTTGTACAGATCAAGGGATGGGGGTTGATAGACCGGTATGTCGTTATCAAGGTTCGGCTCGGGGGGGCCGGCGATGACCTCTACCAGATGCCCGAGATCTTTGAGTGCCCGGCTTAAATTTTTAAGATAAACGCCCTGGCCGCCGCAATGCGGATTGCAGCGGTAACTTAAAAGGCAAATTTTGAGGGGTCTTGACGCTGTCTGCATGCATATTCTCGTAATACTCAGTATGTCATCTCTGGTGACTTTTTCCGGCCATCACAGTTTGCCAGAAGCCCAGAGATTGCAGTTTTACGGAATCGTCGCGTTGAATCGTGCTCGAATACTCGTCCTCAGGTTCGCCGTCCGGCGTTGCAATCTTCAGAAACTCGTGATTTGCGATCACGACGCACGAGCGCGAGGACGACAATTTATCTCACGAATCGTGCTCGTCGATCGTTCTCGCACTCGTCATCGGTTGGAGACCAATAATACTTCACGCTCGTCTTCTGTCATGATTTTAGAAATTTGGCAATACCTATGAACTAACACCTGGATGCTTGCGGCTAAAGTTTTTGCCCAGAGTGTCGATATCAAACCTGATGGCTATGACAGTCGATGGTGGTTGTAATCTCTTGAAATTATATACAAATGGATAATGAACAGCAAAAAACTATTTTATTTGTGGATGACGAAGAGAGTATTTTAAACGTTTCCAGCGAATTCTTTCAGCGCAAAGGCTACCAGACTCTGACAGCCAAAAGTGGCGTTGAAGCACTTAAAATTCTTGCGCATCAGAGTGTAGACTGTTGTTTTACCGATATCAATATGCCCGAAATGAACGGGCTCGAGCTTGCCGAAAAAATCAGAGTAAACGACAATACCATGCCGGTGATCGTTATGACCGGTTATCCCTCCCTGGAGAATACCATCCAGACTATTAAAAACGGCGTGGTTGATTTTCTTATTAAGCCTGTCAACTTAAAACAGATGGAATTGAGCGTCCAAAGGGTAATTCAGCAACGCAAACTATTTGTTGAAAATGTTCTCCTAAAAAAGGAAGTTGAAAGCAAAAAGCGCCTGGAGAAATTAAACCAGGAATTGCTTTACAAAGTTGAAGAACTAAATATCCTTAACAAAATAATGAGCAAATTTGCCGCCATCAGCACCAGTACCGATGTGTTCAAACGGGCCGTTGATATGGCGCTGGAGATTGCCCATGCTGATCTGACAAGTTTTTATGTGATCAATGAAACCGTTCAAGAACCGGTAGAAGTGTCATCTGCAGCGACGGGTCAACTCTCCGGTCCCGCAGCGTCTCCAGCTCCTGAAACCGGTCCTGGCATACCGCCGACGCAGCACCTCAAGAACCCCGGGCTGTCCAAATCAGTGCTCATTATGGAGGTTGTGTCGGATCAGATTCCGCTATTAATCGCTGAAAACGGCGGGACCAACGGTTTGCCACAGGATATAAACTCGGCCATGATCGTGCCACTAAAAATCCGCGAAACCGTCTTTGGTGTCTTAACGGCATTTGTCAATCAGGGCGCAAAGCGGTTTACCGAAAAAGATCTTTATTATCTTTCATTTCTAGCGCAAAGTGCAGCGCATGCCATTGAAAACCTGGCGCTTTATGAAAATATATATGAGAATCTTTTTGCGACCCTATACGCATTTGTAAAAGCGGTGGAAGCCAGGGACTTATATACTCAGCAACACTCCAGCCGGGTAACAGGATTGTCCCTGATTTTAGGTCAGCATCTTGGCTGCTCGAAGGAAGAACTGGATACTCTTAATTTTGCCGGGCACCTGCATGACATCGGGAAAATCGGAATTCGGGATGATATCCTCCTAAAACCCGGGAGACTGACTTCCGAAGAATTTGAGAAAATAAAAGACCATCCTGTGATCGGAGCCAATATTTTGGAACAGCTGGGTTTATGGGAACAGGAAAGACAAATTATTCGATGCCATCATGAACGATTTGACGGCAGCGGTTATCCGGATGGGATAAAAGATCAAAAAATTCCTTTTTTAGCGCGCATTTTATCTGTGGCGGATGTATATGATGCCATGGCGTCTGAGCGTGCATATCGCAAAAAAATGGAGGACGATGTTATTATTAAAATTATTAATGAAGGCGTCGGTACCCAGTTTGATCCGGATGTTGTTGCTGCCTTTAATAATGTCTATAAAGAGGGAAAGATCAGCCATTATATGGAAACCGGTGAGATTAGCTGATAGCTAAACCGCTTTTTTTTATACTAATATTTGGTCGGGGTGAGAGGATTTGAACCTCCGACCGATTTGATCGAGTATAACCACTACTCCTGTGATTTCAGGCTACCCTGGCCGTTCGGTTGTGTCCTGCCCCGTAGATGTTCTGGCTGCAGTCTGAGTGTCTCGATCCAGGTTTCCTTTTCTTTTTGTTAAGAAATGGATGGGACATGCGGTGCGAAATTTGCAGTATATTTCCGGATCCCGACAGTGCATGCATTCTTCACACATGTAGACATTAAGCTTTAAGCAGGCATAACGGGTATCTCTATCCGGGTGATTTATGCAATGTTCCATATTCATTGATCCAGGTTCAGGTTTTTGGCCCATTCCCCCTCTTAAGAAAGTTCTTCTTGATATTTCTTGCCCCAATTTGGCCTCCTTATCTGAATAAAAATAGTCGTTGAATCTGTAATGCGTCTCCGATTGTTCCCCTTAAAGAACCAGGGGTTCTAAATCGGTTACAAAAAAAATGCCACAGGACTTTAGCTGTTGGTTTACGTATATTTATACAATTTCTCTCTTTAACGGCTGAAACCGCTTTTCCGGGCAATCGGCATATCTCACCTGACGGAATCCTTCTTTGCAAGATTGTTTAATACCTGCTGTCCAGACTTCCGGGAGCATCATCACTTCTTCTTTTTTTAAAATATCTTGACAAACAATATTAAAGTGGCTGTCTATTATGTTATTAGCATATGCTAATAACATAATATCAGGGTAAACTCTAAAGATGATGGCGTGGATTGAAATGGCCATCGGTCAATAATACTGAAATTCGAAGAGGAGGTTAACCGAAAATTATGAAAGTTGCCATTACCTCAACCGGAAAAGAACTGTCTTCAAATCTGGACCCACGTTTTGGCAGGGCACCGTATTTCATTATCGTTGATCCCGAAACCATGGCCTTTGAAGTTGTGGAAAACGCACAGAATATTAATCTGCCACAGGGTGCGGGAATACAGGCGGGAAAGACCATCGCCGATCATGACGCAGATGTTTTAATTACCGGTCATTGCGGACCGAAAGCTTTTAAGGTGTTGCAAAATGCCGGCGTTAAAATATTGACCGGTGTCGGAGGGAAGGTGGCAGATGCCATCGAGCAATATAAAAAGGGTGAGTTGGATTTGGCCGGAGAAGCAGATGTGGAAGGACACTGGGTGTAGTCGTAATATTTTGGTTTTTGGATTGCGGCCTGCGACGAGCTCAGCCGAGTCGAATGCGGATTGAGGGTAACAAAGTGGTTGAGAATATTATCTTTAATCCGTGGTTTACAAAAAAAAATACAAAACTTGAGAAATGGTAGGGAGGACTAATGGTTGAAATTCAGAATAAAATGCCGGATCCCGCACCCAAAAAGGATCCGCATGCAGAACAAAAGGTGAAAGTTGAAAGCTCGTTACAAAAAATTAAAAATAAATTTATTGTCATGAGCGGCAAAGGCGGCGTGGGCAAAACCAGTACTTCCGTCAATCTTGCCATCGCGCTTGCCAACAAAGGATTTAAAGTCGGTATCATGGACGTCGATTTGCACGGCCCGGATGTACCGAGAATGCTGGGGGTTGAAGGTATGCTGGATTTAAACCAGAACCACAGGCTGAATCCAGCCAGTGCCGGGGAAAATTTAAAGGTTGTTTCCATTGAATCCCTTATGCCGACAAAAGATGATGCCATTATATGGCGTGGACCCCTTAAGTTTTCGGCAATTCAGCAGTTCATCGGCGATGTGGAGTGGGGTGAATTGGACTTTTTAGTTATCGATTGCCCTCCCGGGACAGGTGATGAACCATTGACCGTTGCCCAGACGATTTCGGATGCGAAGGCCATCATTGTTACGACGCCCCAGGAAATCGCACTGGCCGATGTTCGCAAATCGATTAATTTCTGTAAGGCCGTTAAAATGCAAATCTTTGGTGTTATCGAAAACATGAGCGGATTTGCCTGTCCGCATTGTGGTGAAATGATCGACCTTTTCGGTACCGGCGGCGGGGAGAAAACAGCACGGGAATTCGGATTGGTATTTCTGGGTCGAATTCCTTTTGATCCAAATGTGGTTGCCTGCGGCGATGCAGGCGCACGTTACATAGAGGTCCATGCGAATTCCAGGGTAACAAAGGCCTTCGATGCCATTGCAGAAAAAATGTCTAAACTTGGGTAAATCTAGCAACTGTGAACTAAGGCAAGCAAATTAAATTAAGCTCTTTACCATTGTGCACGAAAGGGAGACTAAACCATGAAAGTAGCCGTTAGTTCATCCGGAAAAGATTTGGCAGCCCAGCTGGACCCTCGATTTGGGAGGTGCAGCTATTTTTTGATTATCGAAACAGATGATTTGAGTTTTGAAGTTTTCGAAAATGAAAATGCTGCCCTGGGAGGCGGTGCCGGCATTCAATCGGCCCAGTTTGTGGCTTCCAAAGGCGCACAGGCTGTGATTACCGGCAATTGCGGCCCCAATGCTTTGCAGACATTTACTGCAGCCGGAGTTCAAGTGTACGTCGGGCAAGCCGGCACAATTAAAGACATCGTGAATAAATACAAAAATGGGGAGCTGACACCCACCACCGAAGCCAACGCGCCACTTCACGCCGGCGCCGGCGGGATGGGCATGGGCCGCGGCAAGGGTATGGGCCGCGGCAGAGGAATGGGAGGCGGAGGCGGTATGGGAGGCAGAGGAAGGACTGGTCGGTAAAGTCAGAGAAATAACTACAAAAATTAAAATGCGGTTTCAGATGTTTTGAACATTTGAATATTCGAATTTAGGATTTGTTTCGTATTTCTTATTTAGTGCTTCGAATTTACGGTATGTCCTGATTAGGGAGTTTTTATAATGATTATCAGTATCGCCAGCGGCAAGGGTGGCACCGGCAAAACGACCGTGGCAACCAATCTGGCTGTGTCGCTCGGATCGGCGGTTCAACTGTTGGATTGTGATGTCGAAGAACCCAACGCCCATCTTTTTATCCATCCGGTTTTTGATCTGACGGAAACCGTTACCACCCCGGTTCCCGAGGTGGATATGGACAAATGCACTCTTTGCGGAAAATGTGGTGACATATGCCAGTTCAAGGCCATTGTCGTCGTGGGTGAAACGGTTTTGCCTTTTGAAGAACTCTGCCATAGCTGCGGCGGATGCATGGCGGTTTGTCCCGAAGATGCCATCACCGAAAAAGGCCGTCAGTTGGGCATCATCCAAAAAGGTCATCGCAACGGCATCGAATTTATCCATGGAAAATTGAGGGTGGGCGAAGCCATGTCTCCGCCTTTGATCAAGAAGGTTTTATCCTATATCGACCCGGCCAGGCTCACCATTGTGGATGCACCCCCGGGGACCTCCTGTCCGGTGATCGAATCTATGAAAAATTCCGATTTTGTTTTGCTCGTTACCGAGCCGACGCCGTTTGGACTGTACGATTTAAAACTGGCTGTCGGCGCCGTTAACATACTCGATATTCCCTGCGGATTGGTCATTAACCGCTCTGATCTGGGGGATGAAAAAGTTAAAGAATATGCCGATCAGGAAAATTTACCGATTCTGATGGAAATACCTTTTGATCGACAGATTGCCGAAGCCTATTCCAGGGGAGATATGGTCGTGGACGTGATGCCGGAATGGAAGGAAAAATTTTTAGAACTCTATCAGAAGATTAAAGCATTGGTGGAACACTGACCATGAAAGAATTAATCATCATCAGCGGTAAAGGCGGAACCGGCAAGACCAGTTTAATGGCAGCATTTGCGTCATTGGCTGAAAACAAGGTTCTCTGCGATGCGGATGTGGATGCGGCCGATCTGCATCTGATCATGGATCCCGAAGTCAGAAAGCGGCATGACTTCCAATCGGG